>TARA_R110001592_G_scaffold219477_1_pt1 | contig 262694 bp, 219 predicted proteins | sample TARA_R110001592 | Tara Oceans TARA_R110001592 (sample SAMEA4398387) | marine metagenome | biome: Polar Biome; feature: [SRF] surface water layer (ENVO:00010504); material: water (ENVO:00002006), including particulate matter (ENVO:01000060) such as... | depth 5 m
TATTCCTTGCCCCAATTGCAATAGTGTTAGCATCAGGCATACTAACAAACCCTCCAGACCAATCCCCCGCGAATTCCCCATCTATATCCAACCCCTTCTGGACCCAAGAAGTTCCGTTCCAGACAAATACACGAACATGACCTGAGTTAGTTCCATTCCCATCATTTCCAACTGCTCCAATTGCAACAGTATTGGCATCTGGCATACTAACAGATTCTCCAGAAAGATCATCCGTGGATTCTCCATCTATATCTAGCCCCTTCTGAACCCAAAACATTCCGTTCCAAGAATATACACGAACATGACCAGACCTGATACCATTTCCATCATTCCATGATGCCCCAATTGCAATAGTATTGGCATCTGGCATACTAATAGATTTTCCAGAAAAATCACGTGCCGATTCACCTTCTATATCTAGCCCTTTTTGAGAATATGAACTTGAAATCGTCAGATTTAGAAAAACCAAACTATCGCAACCATTAGGTGATGTTAAATTATGTGTTGCGCTATTGTTTGAAGATGAGTAAGTGTTTCCATCTATCCAGGTATAACTACCGCAGGCCAAAATCGTATCTGTTTTTGAAGTTGGCGTGCACAAAGAGTAAACTCGAACATGACCTGAATTTATACCATTTCCATCATTACCTGCTGCTCCAACTGCTACAGTATTGGCATCAGGCATACTAACAGATATACCAGATATATCTAACGCTGCCTCGCCATCAATATCTAGCCCTTTCTGGACCCAAGACATTCCGTTCCAGAAATACACCCGAATATGACCGGACTGTATTCCATTCCCGTCGTTATTCATTGCCCCAATTGCAACGGTGTTAGAATCTAGCATACTAACATATACACCAGACCCATCCCCCGCAGACTCTCCATCGATATCTAGCCCTTTCTGGACCCAAGACACTCCATTCCAAGAATATACACGAACATGACCTGACATTGTACCATTTCCATCATTACCGGTCGCACCAATAGCAACAGTGTTGGAGTCTGGCATACTAACAGACCCACCAGACCTATCCTCAGCGAATTCCCCATCTATATCCAACCCCTTCTGGACCCAAGACACTCCATTCCAAGAATATACACGAGTATGACCTGACCAAAAACCTGTACCAAAGTTCCATGGGGCTCCAATTGCAACTGTGTTGGCGTCTGACATACTTACCGAACAACCTGATGTAGTATTAGCTGCCTCACCATCTATATCCAGCCCTTTCTGGACCCAAGAGATTCCGTTCCAGGAATATACACGAACATGACCTGACCAAAAACCTGCACCACCATTCTTTTGTGCTCCAATTGCAATAGTATTAGAGTCTGGCATACTAACAGCCCTACCAGACTCATCACCTGCGAATTCCCCATTAATATCTAGCCCCTTCTGGACCCAAGATGTTCCGTTCCAAGCATATACACGGACATGACCAGAGTTGGTGCCATTTCCATCATTCAAATATGCTCCAATTGCCACAGTATTGGCATCAGGCATACTAACGACACCAGACTGATCACCCGAGGATTCTCCATCTATATCTTGCCCTTTTTGGACCCAAGTCATTCCGTTCCAGAAATATACACGAACATGACCAGAACCTATTCCATTTCCACCATTATTCCATGCTCCAATTGCAACAGTAAAAGCATCAGGCATACTAACCGAGCGCCCAAACCCATCATACGCAGCCTCGCCATCAATATCAATACCTATTTGCGTCTGGCCCTTTACACCTCTACTTACTAGCAATATACCCAATATTAGTATTTTACTATATAGTCTTAATCGATACCTTAAGGTATACTTAAAGTAACACCTAGCCATAAACGTTTTCATAGTGATTCTATCTTAACTACTATACTTGATATCAAATATTCAAATTTATGCTGCCTAAGCTTTAATAGACTCATCATAAATAAGTATATCCTAAATGAGCAATACCCCATAAAAATTTCGAGTGTTGCTATATTTTCTCGGAGGTGTTATTATGGCCCTATTAGAGTGCACATTTTATACAAGCAGACTGTTTATAAAAGGTAGAAGTATATTTCCTATTCGCTATTTCTAGTTAAATATTATCACAATTTCCGGTTCAATGAGATTATCTGTGTATGGTAATTACTAGGATGACCAGCAACCCATTACGTAATAACTAAGTATTACTATTTGACTATCTTCATCTATTTACGCTGTTATTATTTAAGAATCTCAACTATCCATATACGAAGATTTGGCTCATATTATTTTATCACATCTTAGATATTCACTAATTAAGTATTCACTAAAATAACAAATCAAATAGAGTTTACTAGCATATAACCCTATACTCAAAAGACAATTTACTTATAAATGATTACAATATTTCATAAAACATTCAGGAGTTTTACAAATCTTTAATTATTGTGCCAAATGAAACTTAAATTATATACATTCTTTTTGATAACCTTTAATTACTATTTTTTGAAAGCGCAAGAGTTAGAGGTAAATATTGGTTATTATTCAGTAGAGCAAAGTTCCGGCTCATACATTTTCTCTATCATTGACGACAGTCCAAGTAGAGACCAGCTAACAACTAGTTTTACACTTTCTGAAATAGACCCCAATATTCATATGGGCCTATCTGTGATAAGTAATGATAATGAAAAACACAATTTCTCATTTGGTTTCGGGCTTAATCTAGGTGTAGGAGGAAATTACACTCTCGGAGTTGGTTATCATTTAAATCTTCTAAGAACTTATCACGAAGCATCAATAGATAAAAAACCTAAATTTTCATGGAATCTTTCAATACTAGCGGGAGGAGGTATGTCATGGCGTAATTTAGGTACATTGAATAATAATGCTCTTTATATCCAATTTAACAACGTAAAATTTGATGATCGTACGGATGTGGAGCTTTGGTTAAGAGGCGGGTTCGGATATTTGATTCCTAGAATGGAATGGGCGTTCTATGATGATCCAGCAACAATAAAGAGCCGCAAAGGTTGGAAAATATGGATTGGATACGGTCTCTCAACAGGAACCAATAAAGAAATTAGTCTTCAAGGGCAACTTAATGGAGAAAAGCATCGAGAAAAACTAAGCATATCAAGGGGCTCACTCACCAAAAACAATGAACCTGTTAACTCTTTGTATATTAGGCCAGCAGGAATTGTATTTGGCATAACTTTATTATATTAAAATAAATCATGAAACATTTTTTCAAAATAACAGGTTTATTGCTAATAGTATTTTATCCATTTAAAGAGGCGACCCAAACAGTTTCGAAAGTATGGGGAACATATACATACGATATCAAAGGGTCCCTTATTGACTACAGTATAATCCTTGACGGTAAGAGTTTCCACAAAGAATACTTTGTTTCACAGAAGAATACTGGCCCTATGATTAATAAAAAAAATGAGTTTTCATTTGAGAATGTGCCTACTGGTATCCCGATTAAACTAATGATTATGTGCGGTGAAAACGTGACCTACCAATCAACTTTCAAGTTTGAACGACCAAGCGGTATAAAAGGGTTAAGGTTTGGTAGTATTAAAGAGGCTGGGTATATGGGTGACTTCAGATTCGGGTCTACACGCTGTAGAGTTCAAAAACTCTAAAAGAACATAGTCCAAAAATACTTATTCATCCTTTAAGTATTTTAATTATAAAAATTTATTGCATTAATAAACATACGCTTAACGATAAGTAAAGAGTAAATTGGATTGTGATCAAAACGGAATAAGTGGTTTTGTGAAATTAGTAGTTTTATAAATGCCTATTGTTTTCATTATTACCAAGTGCCTTAACATAATTATTGATCAGAACGCTTTTTAGGTAAACGTATTGAGTATAATTTTTATAAATGGGGTGAATAAAATCAAATTTAAATCGGCCAAATATTTTTGTTGCAATATCCTAAGTTTTGTTTTAAATGAACAGCTTATATATTAACTCTCGAAATGTTGCCATAGTCAGAGTTTTTATATTTTCTATCACAGGTTTTTACCATTATGCTGGTCAAAACCTTGGATTAAAATGGGGGCAAGCAATTGGTGATCCAAATTAGGATTACTGCTTTTTGGTGAATATGAGCCCCTCAAATAAAATATTTCAAGCAGGAACAATCAATAGCGGGATTGTGGATATGGACCTAGGGGCCCAAGATCTTCTCTTTACTACTTTTAGGGGCGGTAACGACATCTTCCTTAAAAATTAGATACCGCAGGGTCTTTAATATGGGCAAGTCAGATTGGTAGACCAAACAATGAAGCAGTGCGGGCTATCGACATCGAGATTCATTGTAATATATCACTTACCAAGTATTTTTATAACTCCTTAGATATTGACCCAGGGTTTAGTACATGACAAAAACACATAATCCCTTGATTTCCAAGAAATTAATGGTCAAAAAATTAGGATAAAGCATTGGCTTTCAGTATATTAGAAGAATATTCTCACACATTTTTCTAATGACGAAAACCAATGCTTGTGCCAAAAGTACCGAATTAACCACAGTTTTAAACGCGCATTTTGGTGGCAAAATCAATTTAGCGAGAGTCAAGCTAATGTCAATGCTTATCATTGCTCTTTGCAAGGTTCAAACGGTTTCATTTGAGAAACTAGCGAATGCCTTCGATGCTAAAGTAGAGTCTAGCTCTTCCTTAAGGCGCATACAGCGCTTTTTCGCGCACTACACCTTGGACTCTGATTATGTTGCCCGACTTATTTTTGGACTCTTGCCAAACCAAGGGAAACTAATCCTAAGTATGGACCGAACGAACTGGAAGTTTGGTAGGACCGATATCAATATATTAATGCTTGGTATTGTCTACAATGGTGTTGCTTTCCCTTTGCTATTCAGTATGCTAAAAAAAGCGGCAACTCAAACAGCCAAGAGCGAATCGATCTAATTAACCGGTTTATCCGTCTTTTCGGAAAAGAAGCTATCGAATCGATTGTAGCCGATCGTGAATTTGTGGGGGAAAGATGGTTGGGTTTTCTCAATGATAACAATCTCAAATATTACATCCGCATTCGTCTTAATTTCAAAGTCTTTATCCCCCACAAAGGCCAAGAAATAAAGGCTTTTCATTTATTCAATAGTTTTAGAATCAATGAGTTTGTCTATTACCCTAAAATCGTTTGTATCAATGGTCAGCTTTGCTATTTATCAGGATGCAAGCTTGGTATCCGCAATGGGAAACAAGACTTCCTTATTATCGTATCCTTTAATAAGCCTGAAAAAGCCCAAGTCCACTATAAAAAGAGGTGGCAAATAGAAATGTGCTTTAAGGCGATGAAGTCCAGCGGTTTTGATTTAGAAAAAACGCATCCACAAGACATGGAAAGACTCGAGAAACTTATCCTGATAGTGATGATTGCTTTTGTTTGGTGCTATAAGGTGGGAATCTACTTGCACGCGATCAAGCCCATTCCTATTAAAAAGCATGGTAGAAAGGCCAAAACTATTTTTAAATATGGACTCAGCTTTATCGCTAGCGTACTGCTGAACTCTGAAAATCAATCTAGTATCAATGTTATAGCGTTTTTGTCATGTACTTAGGACCCAGGGTTAAATCAAACTTTCCTAACCTCTTATGGAGGATATGATGTTTTCATCTGTAATTACTCGAATACTGGTAGTCTTATTTTTGGGTTTTCGGTAGGAGGATCTGCTGAAGATAAAGCAGGTAATATTGATAGTAGCCGTAATCTTTATATAAATAGCAACTTTAATAGTACAGTAGTTTTTGACCCTTCTTCGAGCAGCGCTTTGCGGTCGTCATCAGGTACTGAAGATATCTTCATTTGTAAATACGATAATTCGGGCAATTTTGTTTTTCCCTTAACACATAGTGGTAGTGTTTTAGAGCTGAGTAGTTCAATTACCCTTGATCGGAATGGCTACTTTTTACCTATGGGGACTTCGGGTTACTAGTTGATTGATTTTGAACCAGATACTGCTGTTTTGCATTTTAACAGATTCAGTGGCAACAATAATTACATAACTTATTTATGTCGCTTTACAACAAATGGAGACTTCAGGTGGGGGTATGTGGGTAATAAATTTTGCAAATGGAGCCTTTAAATCTAGTAAAATAGTAGCCGATAGTGATAATTTCGTTTATAGAATCGCTCATTTTAATGCTGATGCAGTTCTTGGGAATACTATTATCGGCGCAAATAACACCGATGGCCCCAATTTAAAATCGCTTCCTTGAAAAACCTAATTTGGAATTATCAGGCTTCAGGAAAATTAAATGACAACTCTCTCTTCATCAAAAGAAGCAGTAACCACACCAAATAACTTTATGTTAAAAACAGATTCGGCTGGTAAGCTAATTTGGAAACAAGATTTGTTTGAAGGATGGGGGCGGGTGTACCGGTCAATGGAGAGGATACATCGACATGATTCTAGGGCCTGATTCTTTAAGTACTTCTCAACAAATAGTTCCGACAATATTTTTCCAGCAGAGCTAGGGGCTTGCTGCTTAATTGATACAAGTGTTAATGTAAACCTTCAAACCATAATAAGTAATAAATTAAATACCTACCGAATAATGGACTTCAAAAAATATTTGATGCTACTAGCCGTCATTTTACTCCCGCTTATAGCGGTGCTTTTGCCCGTCTTGTTATGAAAAATGGTTGTTGGGAGACAACGGCCTGTTATAATATCGCTGGAATCAAACTGGATGAATATTCGAAATAGGCACATTTCTATCCCAACCCAACCAATACGAGTGTTAACAAATAAAGAATTCAATTATATTTAATTACAATAAACTACTCAACCGGGAAAAAGTTCTTCTTAAAAATTTACAAAACATTAATGATTTTACCGTTGATGTCTCAAATCTACCAGAGGGGGTTTACTAATTGAGCCATAAATGTGTTAAAAAGGTCCAGCATTATAAATTGGTAAAAAAATATTTTGTTGAAATATTATATCGATAAACAACATCACTTTTCTCCCTAAATATTAAGCCTAAGCTTAATTAGCCCTCTTGACATTTCATAGCTAATTTTAATGCCCTCAATCTGACGGAAAAGTTTTATGGTCTCTTTACATATTGCCTGATCTGCCTCACTTAAAGTGCTAATGGTATCGTCCCCCTGAAGTAGAATTAATACCTTCCCTTTTTCCGATTGAAGAGATAGCTTTATTTTAGATAGAGATCCATCGCTTTCTCTATGGTTTTCGATGGCCTTGCGCACAAAAATAAAGAGCAACTGCTTGGGAAACTTTATTTCAAACAAATCGAGTTCTTCCGCTACGCTAATTTCATAGTTAAATTGACTGTTGCGTAGCTTTTCTAAATTCATATAATTTCGACAAAAGTCCAACTCCTCATAGAGGCTAATCACAAAGCTATCCCCTTGCACCACCGTTTGATGGACCATTCTGCTTAAGCGGGTGGTATAAAGCGAGGCTAGATCCCCCTTTTCGTTTTCGTACATCTGCTTAATATCTTCTAAAGCATTGAGTGTGAAATAAGGATCGAGTTGGTTTTTAAGGTTTAAGGCTAGCAGTTTTCGATATTCTCTTTGCCGTATTAAAAGCTTCTCCGCCCTTGTTAAGTATCTGGCCAAAGCTAAACGTAGGCTTAAGAAAACTAAGCTAAACAGCCCCGCATAATAGGGGAAGCGCAAAAAGTAAAACGGGTTTTCCGTCCAAGTGTATAAGCTCGCTTTGTTATTGGTTTTAATAAAAAATTGATGTCCCTCAGGCGTTTTACGCATGTATACTCTTAGAATGCCATTCTCTATTCCCTGAAGCTCATGACTCTCTTTATACTGATCATCCAAAATATAATAGCGATCATCTACGGTGTTTTGATATATCAGCTCGGGCCGACCATTAGAGTCGATGTCTTTAAACACTGCATTATTGGTGGCATTTTTAAGGCCTTTGATCTGCCATATATCCTCAATTCTAAGACGGCTGTTCAAACGGAAAATTTTTTGATCTATGCAGAAGTAAAAGATATTAGTAAAACCATCTTTTGCCCAGAACCACTTATTTGCACCAACAAAAGAAATAGTATCGGTTATTGCCGTGTCGGGAAAGCTTCTCGCCTCAAGTCTGATGCGGCTATCCTCTTTGTCGCTGCGATATATAGAAATTAACTTATCCTTGATAAAAGCATTAGCAATGAAGCCTGGGTAATAAGAGCGAGGAATAGGTTCAAATAGCGGTTTAAGCTCCTCATCAAAAACTACCACATATCCTCTATGGTCTGTATAAGGTATATCCATATGGTCTTTTTTATTACCACTTACCTTATGACTGCCGGTGATAAAGCTTTTGTATCTGTCTGAAAACCCACCATCGATACCAATGGCAGTAGACTGACCTTTAAAAACGGTGTTTTGGGTCCAATTAAGGCGATAAAGCCTGCGCGGAAAAACTGGATAGGAATTAATTAGGCTTATAATCATCTCGTCTTCCGCACTATCATAGGCTTGGCCTAAAAAATTCAAGCGCAAGTCTACCTTTCCCTTTACCCGTTCAAAGGTGTCTAAGACTAAACTCTGTTGCTCCAATAATAGATTGCCATAATTTCTATTGATAATAGCGGTATTCCCCTTCACACTTAAAGTGTAAAGCTCATCTACCCCATCCTTATCTAAGTCAACAGTAAAACTATGACCTTCTAGATCCGGTAAAGCCTCATAATTAACCTGATTGATGATGTAATGGGTACTGTTTTTTAATCCATAAGCAACACAACAATTACACTTTTCCTTTAAGCGCTCATTATACCGATTGCACCATGCAAAATCTCCCCAACCGTCACCATCAAAGTCCCCACTAATAAAATGCGCTGCAGAAGATTGCTCCTGTTGGTATACTAACTCAACCGAATAACGTCTCCACTTAATGTCAATAGCAAAAACCAAAAGAATACTGACCAATACACTAAAAAGTATTTGGTAGATTATAGCTATTCTTAATTCCGCAGACTTCATTGGCTTAGCGTTTTGGAATACAGATACTTACTTTTAGGCCATTGGAACCTTGGTCGACTAAATGAGTCTTTATTTTAATTCCTTTAATTTGCTCGTAAAGCTCAAGCATTTCTTCTAAAATTATCAGGCCTTTACCCGTACCACTAGTTTGCTTTCCACCCTGCAGTCCTACCCCATTATCCTCTATGTGTATTTTATAATCTTGACTCTCCTCTGTGAAAAAAAGGCTAAGGCTGCGGATTTCTTTAGCACTTGGTCTTAAACCATGTTTTATTGCATTCTCCACAAAAGTGAAAATAAGGAACTTAGGTACCTCTATAGCACTGATAACTTTTAAGCTCTCATCTTCTTGAAATCTAAAATTATCATGTCTAAGACCTTCTAAATGACAATATTGTCGACAAAAACTAAGCTCATCTTTTAAAGAAATTGCAAAAACATTAGTGTTCTGCATAGAATGCCTTAATAAGGAGCTTAAACTAATTAAATATGAGCTTGCTCTTTGAACTTCGTTATTGCGAAACATATAATCAATAGAGCTTAGGGCGTTCAAGCTAAAGTGAGGGTCTACCTGGTTTTTTATTGTTTTTAACTGCAGTTTCAGCATATTATCTTCCCCGGCAAAACGATTCTCCAAACCACGTTTCGCCTCCTTAAAAACAACTATGCTTAGAAGCCATAATAACAAAAACACTAATATGCCAATGGGAATCAAAAAGGAGTACCATTTGTTTTCTTGATAATTATAGAAATATATATATGACCCTTCTTTTAATACAATTTGTTTCCCAGTTTCATTTATGTTCGCAAACCACATAAAGAAATCATTGGAGACCGACAAGTCATCAATAATAGTGCGATGTTTATAATCATCACTCATTACCTCAACCCTACCATTAACCCCATTTCTATAAATTAGCTCATCTTTTCCATTCCCATTCAAATCTGTCATTTGAATATTCCACATAGTAAGCCCTTCATAACCAAAGTCGTGCACTCGCTCTAAGTCTTTATTAATAACACTTAGCCCGCTATAGTGGGCAATGACTAAACTTGCCGTATCATGATTCAAAATGTGAACTCCATGACCGTAAAATCTTTTACTCCGCAGAATTTCACCCTTCAAATTACGAACATCTACTATTATACTATCGTCTCCTGCTTCCGCATAGACGCTTATTAAGTTTTTCCATCTTATGGTATTATCCACAGATCCCGGGTAGCTAATCAGCGCTTGAGGGGGAAAAACAAAATCAAGTTTTGCATTCAACAAATAAGCATATCCCATCGTGTCTGGATAAGGAATGTTAACATTTGGATTAATATTTCCACTTAGTCTACAACTTCCTGTAAAATATACCTTTCCAGCATCAGAATACTTTATGTTAATAGTGGGCCCAAATGCCACAGAAGGGCTAGCGCTAACTAGCCCCTCCGATTTATTAAAACGATAAATTCTGCGAGGGTAAATCGGAAAACCATTCTGAATAGTAAAGAAAAGCTCCTTAGAGTTAGCATCATTTAAGCTGTCAACAAGTAGCTTCTTAATGGTAATGTTCTTCTTGTGCTTAATCGTAAGAAAGGTATCTACAAAATAAGCTTTCTTTTCCATCTGAAGACTTTTCTTATCAAAATCAAATGTGCTTAAAAGAAGGCTATCTCCTTTGGTGTGGAATATGAAAAACTCATCTTCAGAGTCCTTATCTACATTGGCGGTAAAACTAGAATTTGGCCCTAGATTAAAGCTAATATTATTGTATTGTTCTAAAGAAAAGAAATCTCCTTTACTTTTCTTTTTTTTAAGGGTACAACAGTCACAATTTTGCTCTTTTGTGTATAACCCTTCTTTGTATGCACAAAAAAGCATTTCATCCAGACCATCACCATCAAGGTCTATGAAATTAATCTCTTTAGCCCCTTCATGAAGAAACTTACCTTCAGCATTTATCCAATACTTATTCCACCTAAGCGGTAATAAACTAAGAACTAAAACACTTAAAAATAAGGCAACAAGAAAAGGTATAATAGAGAAGCGCACACAATTAGATTAGGGTTAACAATTCTCTAATATTTTTACATCCAGTAATTCTCAATATGTTCCTGCGATGCGTGTCAACTGTATGTTTGCTTAAAAACAATTGCTCGGCAATTTGCGTACTGGTTTTTCCCTCTAATACTAAACGACTTATCTCTATTTGTCTTTGCGATAACGAAAGCTCCTTTAATTTACTAAAATCATAGTATTCGCGTTCTAAACTAAGCTCAGCACGCAGCAGAGCTTCTTTTAATTCTTGTTTATCAATTGGTTTTAATAAAAAATCTAAAGCTCGCTTACGTAAAGCCCTTAAAACATACTTATCATGCACTGTGGTGCAAATTACATTTCCCTTAAACCCTTGCTCCTTTAACCTATCCCATAACTGAAAACCATCCATTCCTGGCATTTCAATATCCAAAAAAAGAATTTTGGGTTTCATTGATGGAATTCTTAATAAAGCTTGTCGTGGATCTTGTTCACAATCAATATTAGCTTCCGGTTCAATGAGTAGCGCGAGACTTTCTTTCAGAGCCATACAAGCCTCGCGGTTATCATCTACAATTAAGTATTCTGCGCCCATTTTTGTTTGGTTTTATGGTGGGTCGGCTTAAACAATAGGATTAAACCTAACTATTTAATGCTATTCTTAAAATCTGTAATAGAGCAATATAAATATTAATAATTACTTTTTCAAAATTACGGTAATCGCTCTTAAACTCATCACGCCTTAATCACAAATGAGTACTCATCAATGAGTATATTTTAATTTTTGGGCCTGCCCCTCCGGGTCGGGCTATCCGCTGCAAGTCCTCGCTCGTGCCTCGCTGTGGGCTTTTCGCTACTGTCCCTCAGGCGGGGTTCTCGGTAAAACCAAAGGAACAAACCAGTAGCAGAAAGATTTATAAAATCTGAAACATTCACTTATATTTCTCCCCTAAATAGACCGCCTTTAGTCCGCAAATTTTACCTTCGCTCTAAAGCTCTATGTATGTCCTTTCCTCAAGCTAAAACAGCACTTTTCGATTTTGATATTACAGCCGATAATAGCTTGGTTCTCGATTTATCCGCCCAAAACAAAGCTTTGGAAAGCGTTCACTCTTCTACCACTTTAGAGGCCTATATCGAGAAGTTACTAAAAGAAAAAGGGAAGTCCTACGCCATTGGTGGTTATGGAGAAAAACGTGTGGTTTATCAACGTTTTAGTCATTTTAACGCATCTGCGGAAAGCGAAAGAAATATCCATTTAGGCTTAGATATTTGGGCACCTGCTTTAACCGCTATTTACACACCCGCCGAAGCTTTGGTGCATAGTTTTGCCTATAATGATAATGCTGGCGATTATGGCGCGACCATTATTTTGGAACATCAGGAGGCTGGAGAGACTTATTACACTTTGCACGGACATTTAAGTTTGCGGTCTATCGAAAATCTAAGTGTAGGGCAAGAATTTTCAGCGGGCGAACCTTTCGCTGAACTAGGCGCCGAAGCCGAAAATGGCGGTTGGCCACCACATCTGCACTTTCAAATTATTAAAAATATTGGGGATTATACGGGCGATTACCCAGGCGTGGTAAAGGAAAGTGAAAAGGATTTTTACCTCAGCAATTGCCCTAACCCGAGTTTATATTTGGGGATTGCGGGGGTTTGAAAATAGAGGCTAGAATATATTTCAGATTATTGGAATGTGCATAAAACTCCCTTGGCCTTCGAAAGCCTCAGGACCCGGGTTATACAGTTCTTAATTGCAGACCGTACACCTTGATACATTGTAGGAGCCATTCTCAAATCGGATATCTCACAGCAAAGCCGTCTCATATATAATTGCAAAGCTGTTTAAAAATCGAGATGTCGCCCCCCTGGGCCTTTCTTATTAAAATAGAGTAGTCTTTTTTCTTGTCAATGCTTTAATCACAAAAAGCAGCAGGTGAGGAATTGGCTTCATAAAAACCTTCGTTTCCAAAAAACAATAGAATTTCACTTTTTACAAAGCTTTTCTTCCCATCGAATTACAATTGAATTGCCCCTCTTAGCCTTCGAGAGCCTCTGGCAGCAGGTATTACAGATCATTATTTCAGCAGCCTATAAACTGGTACATTGAAGAAGCCATCTAAATACTCACTACTAATATCTTACTACTATTATCCCTAATCTATCACCCTCTTCTCAATATAATCGGAGTTAAACAGCGTTAGAGCTCCCATGTATTTTAAATGGAAAGGAATAAAATCGCCTACTTTATAACCATGTTTATTATCTTTAATATCAATAACTAACATATCACTACTGGCTCCTACAAAATCGATTTGATACTCGGGAAAGGGAATGAGATAATCGAAAGAAATATCTAAGGTTCCTAAATCTAAAATAGCGCGATGAGAGGTTTTACCATACAAGCTTTCATCTATTTCGAAAGTTTCTCCCTGAGGATTGGCTTCCATTTCACCAATGGGAAGCATGGGTTTTTCGGTAATCTCAATGATCTGTGCGTAAAGGGTTATTACATCTTGTTCCATTTCCTTCACCGGACCATTATTAATCAGATCAGTACCAAAATATAGGGTTTCCCCTACGCGGAAATGGTTAATCCCTTTTGGTAATTGGCGCATCTGCAAAAGCGGAATTACCACCGATGTGCCTCCCGTAACCCATGGTATTTTTCGGTTAAATTTCGCTTCAATTAGCTGTTTGTAAAGAGAAAGTTGGATTAACTTATCTTGACTGGGCATTACCCCATGTAAACAGTTTAAATTGGAGCCAATGCCGCGTACTTCAATATTGGGCAATTGAAAAACCGAGGAGTAAAAATCCATTAAGTGTTCGCCCATTACCCCTTCGCGCAAGTCACCCAGCTCGATCATTATGATAACCTTGTGAGTTTTACCTTGCTTAACTGCTTCATCGCTGATCGCTTTGATCGTTTCAAATTCTGAATTAAAACTGGTGTCGGCGTAACGAACTAAGTCGGGAATGGCTTTTTTTGCTGGTGGCTTGATATAAACCGTTTCTACGTCAGTAGGCGCTAAAGCCTTTATTTTCTTTAGGTTAGAGATGCGTGCATCACAAATTTCTTTAATACCGAGATCTATTACCTCTTTCAGTAATCTTTCTTCGCCACAAAGTAATTTAGTAACCACGGCCCAAGAAATATCTTCATTGCCAAATAACTGTTTCAGATATTGGTAATTATGCCTAAGCATGGTTCTATTAAAAGTTAAATATGCCATTTTAAGAGCGTATAATCCGCGGAATATCCAAGGGAAGTCGCGTTAATAATTCATAATTCATTTGATCGCTATACTCACTAAAAGAACTAACCGAGATGGATAAATCCCCTTGGTTCCCGATTAGAACTACCTCATCGCCTGCTTGCACAGATTCGATATGGGTGATATCCAGCATCATAACATTCATATTTACCACGCCAACTACACCCACTCTTTCACCGTGAATTAAGGCGCGACCGGAGTTGCTTAAACTGCGACTAAAGCCGTGTGAATATCCTACTGGAACGGCGGCAATTTGCATGTCATAAGCAGCCATATAGCTACTGCCATAACCTATGTATTCTCCCTTTTTTACCTCCTTCACATTCATTACCGTGCTTTTCCAGCTTAAAAGGCGATGCAAAGGATCGGGTTTTTGACTAAGGCTATGTTCTACTGCTAAATAGGTTTCGGCTGAAGGCCAAAATCCATATTGTAAAATTCCAATTCGCACCAAATCTTGCTGAGACTGTGGAAATCGTAAAAAGGCGGCGCTGCAAGCACTGTGGTTTTTCTTCGCTACTATACCCGCCGCTTGGAAGGTCTTTTTTGCCGCATCAAATCGTTGCATTTGCTCTAAGACCCGGGGGTGGTTTCCAATAGTTTCCGCTCCCGCATAGTGGGTGCAAAAACCCATTACTTCTAAAAAGTCTTTTTCGCTATTGATTAACTTAAAAACGGTTTCCCAAGATAGCTCTTCTAAACCCGAACGGTTCATACCGGTTTCAATTTCTAAATGCACAAGGGCCTTTTTGCCTATTTTCTGAGCCTTTTCTATCGCTTTTACTAGCCGATTGACTTCAAAAACGTAAAAACTCACTTCATTTTCTATCGCCCATTCTAGTTGACTTTCGCTAATCATACCCATTATCATGATATCTACATGGGGTGCTACTTTTTTTACCCGAAAAGCCTCGTGCGCATCAAAAACAGAAAAGTGTTCAGCGCCATTGCGCTGCGCCATCGGAACATACTCTTCAATACCATGTCCATAGGCATTTCCCTTAACCACATGCGATAAAATTGTACCTGGGTTTAAGCGATTTTTAATATAGTTAACATTATTTATGAAGGCCGTTTCACTAATTTCTATGAAGCTAGTATTATCCATGTAAATAATTAAGGATTAATGTCTTAAATAGTTTAATGGTCGGTTCTAAAATAGCATCTGGGAAATCATAATCTGGATGGTGCAAAACCAAGTGCTCCTGCCCTGCTCCAATACCAAATAAAGCTCCCTCTTTATCTTTTAAGAAGAGTCCAAAATCTTCTCCCCAACGAAACGCTTCATTTAATTGATGATGCTTTATTCCCTGCGCATCTGCGCAAGCGACCAACAATTGGCAAGCTTGTACCGCATTGTAATTGGGCCAAAACTCTTGCAAACTTTCACTCTCCATTTGTAAATTATCGGCTTTAGCCCAAGCGCTTAATTGCTGCTGCATTTTCGCTTCGAGCGCATCTAAAATATCGCCGCGCCAGGCGCGAATGGTATAATGCAACTCGCCTTCACCCGGACTAATTCCGTAAGCGACTTCGCCCAAATTGGCGTGCACTAAAGTGATCTGACTGAAGTCCTCTTCTTCCCAAATTGGATGCGCCAACTGTTCTAAGTTTTGCATGGCTTTCGCCAGAAGGGCTTGCGGACTTACCGCTTTCTCGGGTTCTGCGGCATGCGAAGAATGACCTTTAAAACGAAAAATTAGACTGCGCACTCCAGCGGTGAAATTACCCGGTCGCCAATACAGTTCTCCTAAATTAAAGCCCGGAATATTGTGAAAAGCATAGGCCCGATCGTAATGAATGGCTTTAAATTTTGGATCTTTCAAAACGGATGCTGCGCCATTGCCATCTTCCTCCGAAGGTTGAAAAAGTAGATGTAAATTTCCCTTTTTCGGCGGATGTTCTGCAAAATGATAGACCAATGCCATAAGCATGGTTGCATGGCCATCGTGACCACATTTATGCGAAACCCCCGAGTTTTGGGAGGCGTATTTTAGCTTCGTAGACTCCTTAATGGGCAAGGCGTCAATATCCGCCCGAATCAGTAGAGATGGTCCTGCCTCTTCGCTTTTAAAGCTTATCACTAAACCCGTGTTGGCTACCTTTATATAAGATACACCTATTTTCTCGAGGTGACTTATTAAGAATTTTTGGGTTTCATATTCGGCCCCAGAAAGCTCTGGGTGTTGATGGAGATACTGTCTGAATGCAAGTAAATCAAACATCTTTACGATTTAGTGTAACGCATCTCTAAGTATTTATTGGTAAAACCTAGACGTTCATATAATCGCTTCGCGGGATTGTCTGGCTCTACGTGAAGCGCCACATTTCCTTCGGCATTTTCTAAAGCCATTTGCATTAAGTTTTGCCCTAAACCTTGTCCGCGTACATCTGAATTTACCGCGATATACACCAGTATGTTTTCGGGAATATAACCCGACATACCGGTATTATTTATAACCACCGCACCATGCATGGTATTTGTATCATCGTAGGCAATTGCTACAAATCCGCCCTTAGCTGGGTTAAATACATAATCTAAACAAGCCATGATTTCTTCTAAAGGATCACCGTATTTTTCGAGATGTTTAAAAAGAAAAGCGGCTATTTTATCTTGTGGAAAATCGCTGTGCGGGCCCGCTGAGCCTTCTATAATAATGTAATTCACACTTTTGTGTATTTAGCAATTAAGAGGTAACTAATAAGTGAAGCACTAATTCCAAAGAGGTTAGCATCTAATCCAAGGGGTAGCTTCAGTAATTCTTGGTTTTTAAATAGCTCTAAAATTAAAGTGGTGGAACCGCCTATTAATATAGACCACCAGGCCGCCATACTGTTTCGGTTTTTAAAAAACAAAGCAACGATTAGGGGCACAAATAGGCCCGATACCATAAAGGAATAGGATACTAGCATTAGACCTAAAACTTCCGTCATTTGGCTGGCTAGCGCTAAGGCTAAGATGCCAATAAATAAGGTAGTAAGGTGTGAATATCGCAATAACTTCTCCTGCGGAATAGAAAAGCGTTTACTAATGATATCGCTCAATAAATTACCCGAGGCCGCCATCAAACAACTGTCAGCAGTGCTCATTATCGCGGAAAAATAAGCCGACATCATCAAACCCATTAGGCCGACTGGAAGTATGCTTCTTAATAAAATGGGTAGTCCCATTTCAGGATCAAAATTTCCCGCAGTAGTATCGATTGCTAAATCGTCAAAAAGTCCTTGATCTAGAGCCACTTTCGCAAAGAGTCCTAAAAGAACTCCCATAAAAGCCATGATAGGCCACTCCAATAATCCCGCAATAAACCACGCTTTTTTAGCAGTTTTCTCATCGCGACAAGCGTAAATACGTTGATAAAGGGTCATGCCAATAAACCAAATAGGAATAATGGTAATAGCCCAATTGATAATTTGCACAGGTTCTATGGCGCCTAAACTTAAAAAGGAAGCCGGTACGGTGGCCACGATGGCATCATAACCACCTACCGCGAAATAAGACATGGGAATGCCAATGAATATTAAACCACCCATTAATATAATCCACTGCACAGTATCGGTATAAATAACCGCTTTCAGTCCTCCGAAAACAGTGTAAATAACCGCGGTTAAACCCATAATGAATACAGCAGTGTTTATATCTAAACTAGGGAAAGTAGCGGTGGCTAATTTGGCTCCCGCTAAAATCTGTGCCCCCGTAAACCCGATGTAACCAATGGTGCTAACAATAGCGGCTAAAAATGCCACTTTAGGATTAAAAAGGTGATAAAAAATCTCTGGAAAGGTAAAAAGCTTGTGCTTGCTACCGAGTTTAAAAACTTTTGGAATTAAAAAGTAAGCCGACAACCAAGCGCCAATTAAACCAGTAAAGAGCATCCAATTACCTGATATTCCGATGGCAAATCCTAAACCGCCCAGGCCAATACTAAATCCGCCTCCTACGTCTGTAGCCACTACACTCAGTCCGATGTGGCCGCTACTCATTTTCCTACCGCCTACGTAATAATCATCAATATCTTTGTTGCTTCGCATAAAGTAGAAACCTACCCCAAGCATGGCGACTAAATAAAAAATAAATATGAGGAGATCTATGAGATTCGGCAAAACGCTAGCAAAGATGCAAAAACTCTATAAAATAGGGCCCTTTTTAGGCCTCTTATTCCTATCGGTTGCCTGTCAGCCTAAAGTAAATATCGCTTTTGATGGTTATTTAGAACCTTATATCGGTGACACTATTCCCTACAGTTTAGCTAGTCATGAAGAGCCCTCTAATAAGGTTTTGATATTCTTACCCCCTAGTTTAGACACGGTAAGTTTTGAAGAAACAGATTTATATAAAAAGATCTATCGTAATGGTTATGACATCTTATGCATTTACAAGGCACCAGCTAAAGGAGTCCTGTTTTACCCACGTAAAAATTTGGACTTTAAAGGGCAGCATGTTCAAAATGCCAATAACCTTATCCAACATTTAAAAAATAGTAAAAAGATACATCCAAAAGCTAATTTTAGTGTGATGGGCTTGGGCATGGGATCTTATATGGTACCCCTAATTTCGGCTACTCAAAATGCCGACACTTCCATTTTTATAAATGGCAGTCCTTTTAGTACCTTCTTAACCTATGAGCGTATTTGTGACGGAGATATACCTTTAACCGAAGCGCGTGCCGACTATATTAAACAAAAATTTGACATCGATTCTTTAAGTACGTTCAGAGTAAAAGTAGACGCTGTTAAAACGGATCATCCTGAAATGTTCACCTTAGGTAAATACACCAATATGTTTTGGTTGAGCTACCATGCCAATTTCTTTATCGAAGAATACCAAAATTTAACAGGTAAGGCCGTTTGGGTATTTTACGATGACTATCCCCTTAATAATGTTTCCGATCTCAGCTATCTAAAGGTTTTAGAAAGCACACGTCGCAATGCCACAGTAGATTATATCAACTTAGCAGGCAGTGGTTACTTTAAAGGCGAAGAATGGGAATCGCTGGAAGAATCTTTACTAAAGTTCTTCCCTAGCAATTAATCTTATTAACGCGGTTTTGATGTCTTCCTCCTTCAAATTTGGCAGATAAAAAGGCCGCTACAATGTCCATCGCTTGATCGGTACTAACGAAACGTGCCGGTAAAGCGAGAATATTAGCATCATTATGTTGACGAGCTAAAGAGGCTAATTCAGTCGTCCAGCAAAGCGCCGAGCGAATACCGGCATACTTATTAACGGTCATATTTATGCCATTGCCGCTTCCGCAGATGACAATTCCTAAATCAGCACTGCCGTTTAATACTGCTTTAGCTACGGGATGACCAAAATCTGGATAGTCTACACTGCTATGATCGTTGGTACCAAAATTATTAAAGACCGTACCCTCGGCACCAAATTTATCTATAATCGCCTTCTTTAAATCAGGACTCGCATGATCTCCACCTATTGCAATAATCATCTGTTAATAAGTATTTCTAAGTTTAATATTCCTTTGTTTTTCAATCTTTTACTATTAACAAGTATCACCTTAAAAACTAAAACCCTTGTTAATATATACTCACAAATTTCCCTTGTGTATTAACAAGTTTATCTGCTTTGGCTAAAATTTCTAAATAAGCTCTATCAATTGTTAAAAATTGTTGTTCACTTTTTCACCATCAAAGCCGAGCTTATGAACCTCTACCCTTCAATAATTTTTTCAAAAGTAAGTTGTTATTTCACATTCCTAACAATTGTTAATAGCATTATCTTTAGAGCAGTAAATGAAGTAGTTAATAGCCGAGGCATTGAAGATATCTTGTTAATAATTGTGGATAGAAAATAAAAGCAAGAACTTCGCCTAAAAGTTATCAGCCTTACTAACAGCCCATCATAAACATCATATTTTATTTAAAATAAAGAATACTATATATATATGTTATTAAAAAATCTGGTCTTCCTTGCTGTTTTTTGTTTTCCACTACTTTCGTTTTCTCAAACCGACAGTGGCAATGCAAAACTTAAAGTTTATTACTTCGAAAACGGCGTTAAAAGTAGCGAGGGACCTCTCGAAAATGGTAAACCAAACGGCTATTGGCGAAGCTATTACCGAAACGGAGTGCTCAAAGCAGAGGGCAATCGAAAGAACTTTCTTCTGGATGGTTTGTGGATTTTTTACAATCGAGAAGCATTGCCAACGGTGGACATCGAGTACAAAGATGGCTTAAAGAATGGTTTAAGACGAACTTACGAAGAGGGAAAAATTGTTAAAGAAGAACCTTTTGTTGATGATCAGCTTCAAGGTCTTACTCGATTTCTCTATCCCAATGGTGAAATAGCCAAGGAAGTTCCTTTTGAAGAAGGTAAAGAGAATGGTACTGGCTTCGAATATGCCGACGATGATGGACGAATTATTACCGTCTACACATACAAGGGGGGGACTTTAATTCGCAAACAAAACATCAATCGTTGGGATCAACAAAAGCAAAAACAAGGTTTATGGGTAAGCTTTCATAAAAATCGTCAAGTTGAGGTGGAAGGTCCCTATCGTAACGATTTAAAAAATGGCTATTGGAAGTTTTATCAGGCTAATGGTAACCTTATTCGCATCGAAAAATGGATTAACGGAGAGCTGCAAGAAGGCGCTGAAGAAGTAGCCAAAGTGGAAATAAAACGAACCATCAATCCTCAAACTGGAAAAGTTAGCTCTAAAGGGGCTTATCAAAATGGAAAAGCTACTGGTGTTCATCGTCAATACGACGAAAATGGAGAGGTTAGCAGCAGTACTTTATTTGATCAAGGAATTAAATTGGCCGAGGGTATTGTAGATGAGCAAGGACGAAAACAAGGTCCTTGGAAGTTTTTCTATCCAGACGGTTCACTGAAATCAGAAGGAAGCTATAAGGACGATTTAAAGGTGAACTCTTGGCGTTATTTCTTTGAGGATGGTAGCCTAGAGCAAGAAGGAAAATACAATGCAGGAGCAGCTACGGGAGAATGGAATTGGTATTTTACAAATGGTGAACTACGACGTACGGAAGAGTATTACAATGGGATGGAAGAAGGTATGTCAATAGAGTACAACGATACGGGTGCAGTTATAGCGCAGGGAGAATATGTAGAGGGTTTTAAAGAGGGAACTTGGACTTTAAATATCAATGACCACCGTGAAGAAGGAGCTTATTTTGAAGGTCTAAAAACTGGTCTATGGCGCCATTACTACCTCAGTAATAACAAGCTAAGCTTTGAAGGTAATTATGAAAATGGTAAAGAAAATGGTGAGCATATTTACTATTATGATAATGAAAATGTAAAACGACGTGGTCAATTTTCTTTTGGAGAAAGAGACGGTATTTGGGAGTTTTTTAACGAAGATGGTTCTCGCATTTTAACCATAGAATATGTTAATGGCGAGGAAGTTAAATACAACGGTAAGAAAATAGATTACGGCCGACGTTATGAAAAACAATTGGAAGCCGAACAAAAGCTAAACGCGCCAGAAGAAAATTAAAATGAAAGACGTTTTTCCCCGCCCGGTAGGTGAATGGATAGAATTAGACAGAGAAGTTAAGTATTCTAATCCTTGGATAGAATTGAGACATAGTAATGTGGCTTTTCCCAATGGCGGGAAAGGCATTTATGGTAAAGTGCATTTTAAAAATTTAGCAATCGGAATTTTAGCTATTACGGCTAAAGATGAAATTTTTCTAGTTGGTCAAGAACGCTTTCCTTTTGACGGTGCTTACAGCTGGGAGATAATCGAAGGCGGTGGCCCGCTGGAGGATGATCCCCTGGAAAGTGCAAAGAGAGAATTAAAGGAAGAAACGGGTTTGGTAGCGCAAAATTGGACCTTGATTCAAGAAATGCATCTTTCAAATTCCGTTTCCGACGAAAAGTCGATGGTTTATCTCGCCAGCGATTTGGAGCAATTTGAAGCCCAACCAGAAGAATCTGAAAAACTACAAGTAAAAAAAATACCATTTACAGAAGCTCTGCAAATGGTACTTAATGGCGATATAAAGGATAGTATAAGTGTAGCTGCTATTTTGCGCTACGAACTCCTTAAAAGGGGACTCTAAGCTTTACTGACAGTAAATTCAATGGAAGTTTCTTCCCATATTAGTTGTAAGCTTCCTTCTTTACTAAGATTGATATTTAACTTTTCGTGTTTTTCCACCTTCTTACTGTCTACTTCAAAACGCAGAATATCTTTATTTTCATCGTAGTTATAAGCACCCCATTGATCCCAAATACTATTGATGATAATGGTCCATTTACCTTCATTAGGAATTGTAAATAGACTGTATTTACCAGCTTTAACAAGCTGTTCGTTAAGTTTTACATCCTTATTAAATTCGATTACTGTTGCTTCATTAGCGCCCGTTCTCCAAACCTTTCCATAAGGCACTAAGTTTCCAAAGATTTCACGTCCCTTCATGGAGGTTTCACCATATTGAATTTTCACTTCAACATTGTCAATGTTTTCTGTTTTTTCTACTAAAGGACTAGCACGTTTTTCTTGGGCGATAAGTCCGTTGCTAAAAGTAAAAGCAAAAAGTAAAATAAGTAGTTTTTTCATGTTTCAGATATTTTACACAAAGTAAGCTTATTTTCAGATGAACTTAGAGCTAGCCGAACATCTTATATCAGAACATCAGGTAACTAGCCCAATATTTTTGTAATATTGGATGGGATTGGAACAGGGAAAGAGTATTAAGGTAAAATAACGGGGTGTTTAGAAAGTTAGGGCAAGCGATCGGTCTGATAGATCGCTATAAATATGAAGCTAGTACCTATAATGCGGAAAAGAGTTGCTATAATTTTAGTACAACTAATCTACGTTTTAGTGAGGTAAAAGGTTTTTTTAAAGAAGCTAAGGTTAAGGGTCTTTTTGATCCATACAACATTGAAAACAGCTTTCTTGAAATAGCCTGGCCAGTAAATGGTATAAAAACTGGAATCTTAGAACGAGACAAACAGTTGGTAGAAGCAAGCCACTTTTTCTTTGGCGAAGAATATCCAGAGATTATATTCAAAAGCACTTCGATTGAGGCTTATAAAAAAAAGCAGATTATCATAAATGGTACTTTAAGTATTAAAGAAATTAGTCAAGATATTTCGCTCTTTGCTTCTTATAGCTCTGATAATAGTGGACATATCATTTTTGTGGACTACGAATTAGATCGTTTTGATTTTAAAATAGGCGAGTCGGGAAGTTTTGCAATCGGAAGGCAAATTCAATTACAACTAGATATTGCTCTAAACTATTAAATAATCTAATTATCAGTAATTTACATTACTATATTTTTTATTTATTTATCTTTGCTGCTCGCTAATTTTTCATGAGAACACAGATCAGCATTCTATTAGTACTTTTTTCTTCTGCTTTTATGCAGATGAGGGGCGCTATGCTTGGTTCAGAGAAAAGTTTGGATAGTCTTTACTGGGTAGCTTTTGAGTCTTTAGAAAACGATATAGCTCGCTCTAAAAGAGAAGCGAGATTACTAATAAAGCTCGCTGCTACTGCTAAGGATAGGCAGTCTCAAGCTTATGGTTTTGATGTTTATGGTTTAGCCTTGTACTATGCCGACAATATAGACTCTGCACTTTTCTACACAAATAAGGCGATTGATTTATTTAAGGAAGTTGAGGATCAACAAGGGTTAAGCACAGCAATATATAACAAGAGCTTAATACTCGAATTCTTAGCCAAGTATAATTCATCTATAGTTTACCTTAATAAAGCACGTAAGATAGATCTTAAGAGAGGAGCTAAAACAGAGAGTGATTTATTTTATTATTACCGACTGGCCGATATTCTTTATAAGCAAGATCGTTATGATGAAGCTCTAGTTTATGCACATCTCTCTTTAAGTGCATTTCTAAAGGATGTAGATAATCATCCTTATATGAAGCCACGAATTTTTCTAAATCTTGCATGGCTTTATAAAGAACTGGATGTTTTAGAATTAGCAGAGTATTATGCTAAAGGAACCTATGTGCTTAGTCCTAAGAATATAGAGCTTAGTAATCGTTTAAGCAGTCTGCAGATACTGGCAGAAATTTCGCAAAAGAAAGGTTTAAATAATGAAGCAATATCTTTCTCTAGAAAAGCTTTAGAAATGGCTTTTCAGTACAAGGATCAATCAGAGATATTGTACGCCAAATCTATGTTAGCCTATAATCTTCAGAAAAAGAATTTGCGAGACCCTGAAGTCGCCAAGATTTGGGCAGACTTGGATGAATCCATGCAAGGTTTAAAAGACCATCAAAAAGATTTATCTATCCTTCTAGACCTTTATGATTATTATAAAGCTACCGAAAACTATCCTAAGGCTATTACTTACATTGAAGACTACAATCGTATCAAAAGCGAGTTGAATGTTTTAGATGTTCGTCAGATTAGAGCTGATTTTGAAAAAGAACTAGCCGAAAGCGAACGGGATATGATGTTAGCTAAAATAGCTCTCCGTGAAAAGGATAGCTTAGTTAAGAACCTTGTAATTATTGGAATTAGCACTATTCTTCTCGTATTATTGGTTATGCTCTTGCTATCCTTCAGGGCGAGAAAAAAAATAGTTTCCTTGAACGACTCTCTGCTTGCATCAAACGAGACTCTTAAAAGAAAAGAGGAAGAATTAAGGCGGTCCTTTGTAGAATTGGAACTGAATTACGAGGAAATAAATAATTTAAATAATTCTAAAGATCGTTTACTTTCTATCCTGTCACATGATCTTAAGCAACCTTTTAACCAAATTATTGCTGTACTAGACTTAATTGATCAGGATATTTTAAATTACGAAGAGCGTAAAGAAATTTTAGCTGAATTAAAAACCTCGGTAGAAGAAACTAGCAGCATGGTTAATAATCTACTACAGTGGAGTAAATCACAATTTGAGGGTACTTTATATAAACCAGAATTGTTAAACCTTAACATAATAGCCAAAAGAGTAAGTTTAGAGTTATCGGTATTATTAAAGAAGAAATCTATTTATTTAGACTTTGCTGTAGACGATAAACTTTTTTTGAAAGCTGATGAAGCTCAATTATCCAGCATAATTAGAAATCTTTTAAGCAATGCTTTTAAGTTTTCTGAAGTTAATAGCGTAATTCATATTTCTAGCGGCATAAGCGAAAATGGAAATTATGTACTCTTACATATTCAAGACCAAGGTATTGGCATGACCCAGCAGCAAATAAAAAGGGTACTTAGTAGCGATAACCAATCATCTATGCCGGGTACTAATAATGAACTTGGAACCGGTATTGGTATGATGATAGTCCAAGACTTTATTAAACAGAATAAGGGTTATTTAGAGGTAAAGAGTACAATAGGAGAGGGTTCTACCTTTACAATTGCACTTCCTTTTGATAAAATAAAGAACTTACAGCATCACCAATAGGCTCTGGTATTTTTAGATTTAGCTCTTAATTTTATATACTTAAAAATTAAAAGTGCTATTACTGCTATACTGCTACTACTAATAAGTGGTTGTGGAATTTCTTCCACAAAGGAATGGCGATAGTAAATACCAAAAGTGGCCCAAGAAATCGCGAGGGCATAAAATAGATCTACATTATATTGCAAAAAGGCTAAGGCTAGCAAGCCTGCAATTAAAATTAAAATAGCGGTATAAAATTCTGCGGGTAATCCCCAACCATTGAAATTATAATGTACCAATACCGCCGCGGTATTAGCAATGGTAGCGACACTAATCCAACCCAAGTAAAGACTGAAAGGAAGGTGCATAAAAAAGCGTTCACTGTGCTTAGTTTGTCTAACACCAATACCTAAATTTCGATAGATCTGGATAAGACTAAATAGCAAGCCAATCATGATAAATAAGGCCAGTAGAGGCAAAAGATAGTGCCAGGCAAAAAGCCAAGCTACGTTTAAAACACTACTAATACTAAACCATAATCCTATTAAGGATTGTCCAAGTAAGTTGCGTTGATTTTTTTTAAGTAATGCAAAAATCTGATAGATAATAGAACCGAAAAGGCTTAGGTAAATAATACCCCAAATAGCAAAAGTAAAACCGACAGGTACAAATAGATTGGGATATAGATCGGATATAGCCCCAGTGCTCATACCGTTTAAGGGTAAAGAAACTGCTAAATAATTAAAAACAATCATGGCTGCCAGGGCCAAGGTATTTAGTGCAGTGAGTAAGTAATATTTGCGTTCCATATGTAGTTAACCTACAAAAAGGTGTTTAGTTTAACGGAAGGCGCTTTCTAAAACATTACCCACCCAATACGAAAGGGCTGCTGCCGCTGTTCCTAAAAATAAGGTTTCTAAGACGCTACGTAGAACAGATATTTGGTTTATCAGGGCTTTTAGATAACCGATAATAAAAAAGGCAATCCCAGTTAAAACTGAAGAAACAAGAAACAAATTGGTGCCGGCGGGAATTATTCCGAAATAAGCAATCACGTAACTAATAAGAGGAATAAAGCCAAATATTAGAAAGCTCAAGAATGTTACACCACCCATGGCAAAAGGCGATTTTGTTTCCTCGCTCATATCCAGCTCTTCTTTCATCATTACATCAACCCAACGATCTTTGTCTTCGGTAATTTTATTTACTACTTGTTCAAGTAATTCACCACTAAAGCCCTTGGAACGGTAAATATCACGCACTTCTTCTTTTTCCTTGGCGGGTAAATTATCAACTTCCCAGTATTCAATTCTCTTGTGCTTATTGTAGTTTTCTTTTTCACTTTTAGTTGATAAGTAACTACCAACGCTCATAGAAAAACCATCGGCAATAAGGTTAGCAAATCCAAGAATAATTACCACTTCACTGCTAAAGTTAGCTCCTGCCGATCCGGCAACAACCGCAAAAGTGGTTACACTGCCATCGATGCCACCGTAAACAAATTCACCCAAATACTCTTGAAAACGATTTACCCATCGATGTTTACTACCGTGGATTCGATCTTCTTTTAGGACCTTAGAACTCATATTAGTGGTAATTTTGCAATCAAAGATACTCCATGCCATCAACAAGGCTTTATCCCAAACCGTGCTTGTCGCTTCTTTTTATACTATTTATAGGCACTTTAAGCAATGCGCTTCTGGCGCAAGCCCAAACCGTAACAGACCCTTCGTATTGGCTGGTAGCGCATACCGAGTTTAAATTTACAAATAAATGGTGCACTTTCGTAGAGCTGGAAGAACGTCGCTTTATCAATCCTGAAAGGGCTTTACAGAGATCTTTGCCTTTACTAGGGCTCAAGTACAAAGCGAACGAAAGATTTAATTTTGAGGTAGATTATTTAAACTTCAAGATTTTCTCACCGCAAATTGCTGATACTGAAATTAATGCTCACATTTTAGAACAACGCCTCAGTTTTGCGGCTAGTTATAATTTTGGAAAAAAGCGCCGATTTAGTATTCGCTTAAAAGATGAGTACCGCCTTTTTGATTTAACTCCGGATGATGGTAAATTGGAGTTTAAACGCGCTATTAATCGCATGCGAATTAGAGTAGCGCATAAACTACCGCTCAAGGCAGATTGGGTGCTAAATACATCGGCGGAGCTGCTACTAAATTATGCGGCTAATACCAGTATCAAGACTTTTGATCAAAGTCGCTTATACTTGGGTTTTGTGTATCAATTAAGCCCTTCGCATAGCTTAGATATAGGTTATCTTCACTGGTATCAAGAAAGCCGTACTACGGCGCTGTTTTTTAACAGACATATAGTACGGCTTGGATGGGTTTATACTTTAGATCTTAGACCTACAAATCAAACTTAATACCTTGGGCTAAAGGTAATTCGGTAGAATAGTTAATGGTATTGGTTTGGCGACGCATATAAGCTTTCCAAGCATCAGAACCACTTTCGCGACCACCACCGGTTTCTTTTTCACCACCGAAGGCACCACCAATTTCGGCACCACTAGTACCAATATTTACATTGGCAATACCACAATCGCTACCCGCAACGGAAAGGAATAATTCACTTTCGCGCATGTTGGTCGTCATAATGGCTGAAGACAATCCTTGTGGCACATCGTTTTGTAAGGCAATAGCTTCTTCTAAAGTGCTGTATTTCATTAAGTACAAAATAGGTGCAAAGGTTTCATGCTGTACAATAGCATAATGGTTTTCTACTTCGGCAATACAGGGTTTTACATAACAACCACTTTTGTATTCTTCACCGCTTAAAACACCACCTTCAACTAGCATTGAACCACCTTCTTTTTCGATAGCTTCTAATGAATTTAAATAGGCATCTACCGCAAGGGTATCGATTAGTGGCCCAACATGATTATTGGTATCTAATGGATTTCCAATACGTAAGTGAGCATAAGCTGCTTTGAGTTTTTCTTTAACCTGCTCGTACATATTCTCGTGGATAATCAAACGGCGGGTAGAGGTGCAACGTTGTCCGCAAGTACCAACCGCTCCAAATACCGCTCCTACTAAAGTAGATTCTAAGTCGGCATTTTCGGTAATGATAATAGCATTATTACCACCTAATTCGAGGATTGACTTTCCAAAACGACCAGCAACAGCTTTACCAACTTCACGTCCCATGCGGGTGGATCCCGTGGCAGAAATTAAAGGAACTCTAGCATCATTGGTCATCCACTCGCCGGTAGATACGCCACCATTAATAATACAGCTAATACCTTCTGGTAGGTTGTTTTCAGCCAAAACTTCGGCAAAAATGTTTTGACAAGCAATACTACAAAGAGCTACTTTTTCCGATGGTTTCCAAACGGTAACATTACCACAAACCCAGGCCAGGGCAGTGTTCCAGCACCATACTGCAACCGGGAAGTTGAAGGCAGAAATAATTCCTACTGTACCAAGCGGATGCCATTGTTCGTACATACGGTGTAAAGGGCGCTCGGAGTGCATGGTTAAACCGTAAAGTTGACGGCTTAATCCTACGGCAAAATCGCAGATATCAATCATTTCTTGCACTTCACCCCAACCTTCTTGGAGAGATTTACCCATTTCTAAGGAAACGAGTTTACCTAAAGAGTCTTTCTTTTCGCGCAGTTTTAAACCAAATTGACGCACAATTTCACCCCTTTGTGGAGCAGGAACCATACGCCATTCTTTGAAGGCTTCTTGACTGCTTTTAATAATTTTATCGTAGTCTTCTGCTGAGGTTTCACTAACCTTGGCTAATAATTGCCCATCTACGGGAGTGTAAGAGGAAATTAGATTGTCGCCAATAGCTAGCGATTTTTGCCCGGTAGAGCTGCCGCTATTAACATCCTTTATCCCTAAATCTTTTAAAATTTCTTGTATTTCTGAGAGGTTCATAAATGTAAATTTGTGCCACGAAATTAAGTTTTTATATAGGGATAAACGCTGATTTCCCGAGATTTTAGTCTGAAAGAATATGTACGAATTAATAGCGCTTAAAGAATTATCAAGCAACGAAAATGGTAGCACCCACGAATTTGAAGCGATTCAAAGTGAGGGATATTTATTAGCTACACGTAAAGCAGGCACTTTAAGTGGAAACCATTACCATAAAGGTGATTCCTTAGCTAAGAATCCGGAAAGCCTAGTATTGGTGCAGGGAAAGGTAAAGCTAAGTGTGAAGTCATTGGAAACAGGAGACAAGGAGGAACGAGTGATAGAATCTCCCATTATTATCCGCATAAAGCCCAAGGTGCTTCACAGCTTGGAAGCTTTAACGGATATAATTTTTCTTGAGTTTAATTCTTTAGATGAGCATAAAGCAGATACCTACTATCCTACCTGAGACGATTATGTTTCACTGAGCTGTGGTTCCTCTGCTTAACGGTTTAGCATCATATCTTTAGGATAAGAGACCTTGTAGCGGAGTTTTTTACTCACTTCTGTTTTAGCAGGAATATTAATTTTCCAGCGTATCTCGCCCTGAGCTAATTGCGAAATTTTTAGTTTATCGATTTCCATCTCTACTTTAATATCCTCGTGTTGAGCGACTGGAATTTGATCGATTAAAACTAAATCGATAGCGCTGGCTTTTTTATTGAAGACCTTCAGTTCGTAAGCGTAGGATGCGGTTTTTCTAGATCCTAAAAAGCTATTGCCACTTTCTTCTTTTAAGCGCTCTCTTTGTACTACTATATCGGCATCTTTACCTAACGATAGCTCTAAACTATCACTACCAGAATTAGCATTGAGATAACTTGTACCTACGTAATTACCTTGATTATAAAGCGATATTTCACCATCTTCTAATTGGTAGTCGGTCCAATCGTAAATTTTGGCAATTAAATAAGCGGCAGGATCTAATTTGGGAATACTCTGGTACTCGTAATAAGCAGGAATTTCGAGATCACGTAAAAGGTTAGTTTCTTGTTTACCGCTGGCAATACTTACTTTCTCAGCGATAATGAAACTACGGCTCATGAGATTTGTACTGATAGAGTTGGCGCTATTGGCGCTAAAGACTACATCTTTTGCCATATCAAAAGATTCAGCGGTGCTACTTTTATACATTCTCGGTGAAGCATCGGCTCGGGCGCCACGAATATTTTGCGCCTGTATAGGATAAAGAAAGTCTGGATAAAGAGTAGGAATTTGCCCATTAGCTAGCATAGAACCAGTGTTTAACTCCAGGTTTACATTGGTCCAATCTTCCCCTGTGTTTTGGTAAATTACTGCTTTATGCGAAAGCTTTACGGGCTTATCTAAGCTTTCCACCTTAAGATCGTAGTTACTGGTCCAACCGGCCTGATTGTTTTGATAGATAAGACTAAGCTTTACGCGTTGTGCTTTAGGACTCATCAGCACGGCGCTTATGGTAATATTATTAAGACGTAAGGCCTCAATTTTTTGCAGCAGTTCTTTTTGTAATTGTTGCAGCTCTTTCTGTAGGCTCACGCGCGCTTGCTCTAATTTACTGATGGCACGCGCATTAATGCTTCGCTCCTGCTTAACATATTGGCTAATTTCTTTCAATTGAATAAGGCTATAACCGTCCGTGCCGCCAATATTGCTATTACTTTCTAAGTATTTAAGCTCTAGAACTAAGCCTTCTTTCTCGTCGTTTAAACTTTGCTGTTGCTTTTTATTCGCCTCTATCGCTTCTTTAAGGATATTTAAGGAAGGGTGTTGCTGAATAGAATCGTCACTTAATCTTTGATGGCTGACGCTAAGAAGACTAAGGGAAGCGAGGCCTTTTATTTGAATGCTCTTCGGATCTAAATTTCCGCTTAAGCCTTTAAAGCTAATGGTGTTGTTGCCAGCTTTTAAGTTTAGACTAGCATCTCTTTGAATTTGAGCACCTTGCTTGTAAACCTTTACATGGCTAATGGGATAAGAATCGGCACTGTTTTGAGCAAATACGCTGCTGCTTATGAGGAGGGCAAAAAGAAAAGTTCGCATCAAATTTTAATTTGAAACGAACTTAACTTATTTTAATTATCAACCGACCTTATTAAGCTGGTTTAACTTGCAATTTAGTTTTAGAGCGATTACCAACCGTCCATAATACAATGGTTAAGGTTAAGATAAAGAGTTGTCCTAAAAGCGTTTCATAGGTAGGATAAATGCCTAGGGCATCAACGCGGAAATCAATTGGCAAAACGGTGATGTTGATATTGCCAGCTTCTTGTATAGCACTTAAACCTTTACCCGTTAATACCACCGCAAGGAATGAAATAACTATGGCGGAATACTTAAAGAGTTTAGCGATAGGTAACTTTTTAGAATATTTAAGTAATAAAACAGAGATGATCCCTAATAAAATAAAGGCGAATACAATACCACCACCAAAGGCGCTTTGCTGAGCTTCACCAACCTCTAAGCTTAAAGCAGAAAGGAATAAGACCGATTCAAAGGCTTCTCTAAAAACTACTAAAAAGGATAAAAAGGCAAGACCAATCGTACTTTCTTTACGGGCAATATTTTGGATTTTACTCTTAACATAGGCTTGCCATTTACCCGCTTCCGACTTACTGTGCATCCAAAAACCAACATAGAGTAAAACACCTACTGCAAAGAGGGCAACGACTCCTTCCATTAGTTCACGGTCGGCGCCAGAAAAGGTAAAAAGTTTACCCGCAGCCATCCACATCAAAAGACCCGCTACAATAGCGCTTATCCAACCTACGTGTACATAAACATTTACCTTGGGAATATTAATTGCACGAAGTACGCTGAGAATGGTTACTACCACTAAAAAGGCTTCCAAACCTTCTCTAAGAATAATGGAAAAGGAAAGTAAGAAGGCTAACCAGGCTGAAAATGTTTTTTCTTTTAACAGGACCTTAGCCTCATTAATCATGCTAATGCCTTTTTTAATTTGAGCCGAAACTAAAGCGGGATCTTTGCCGGTTTCAATCGAGCTACGAACTTTTCCTAACTCACCTTCTAATTGGGCGGCGAAGGTGGCATCGCTTGCACGTAATTGAATTTCCACGGGTTCAACGCCTTCTAAGTAAGCGGTTAATGCCAAAGTACGTGCACCACTAATATCGCCATCTGCGTAAGCGGTATTAGCCTCATTTAGATAGTTAATGGCTTGCTCTAGATAGCTACCTTTATTTTGTTCGGCTATTTCTTTCGGAAACAGGCGTAAAGCAGCAATGGCTTGCGATCCCTCTTCTAGTCCTAAAGAAGAACTAAGTTCTATATTGCTTTGCGACGCTAATTCTTCTAATCCGACGGTGATATTCAGATCCAAATCTTCGGCTTTCACCTTATTGCTGCTGTGAGGGAGGCTCAAGACATAAAAAGCTAGGTCCCAAATTTCGTCATCGCTTAACTCGTCAAAGGCGCGCATAGCCGTATTATTAACCCCCAAACGAATGGTATTATAAGCTTGAAATGGAGAAAGGCCGTTCGCCTTTTCGGGGTTATGGAAATTAGTAGGCGCGGGCTCTAAGCCATTGGCAAGACTGCCATTACCCATACCGTTTTCACCATGGCAGCTTTTACAATGTAAAGCGTAAAGTTGACGGCCATTGGTTAAGAGTGGCCATCTTTTAGGAGCAATCTCGAGGGCGTAGCTCGATATAATTTTCTGTTTAATAGAGTTCGAAACGGAGCTAACCTTTTCTTGACTCGCTTTTTCTTTGATGAGTGTTTGTAGTAATTGGATGTCGGATTTAACAGAAGCAGGTGCATTTTCACCCAGTGTGCTAATGGTGCTAGCAAACTCCGACATCTCGCTGTATTCCGCTGTATTAACCACTTGTCCTTGATTAACAGCCATGGAATAATCCACCGCGATATAGTCTAAAAGGTGCACCATCATGCGTGCATTACTATTCTTCTCATTTGCTTTTAAAACTACGCTGAGCAATAAAAGTGTTCCTGCAACAAAGTATCTCAAAACCCTCATATCTTATTTAGACCAATTAAAAATAGAAAGCAAAAATACTAATGAGAAATCTTTTAAAAGAAGATATTTATCAGTTTTTCTAAAGTTTTCAAAGGGCCTATCTATAGAGTGCGTCTGAGGCTAAGATTTAATGTCTCCTGTTCACCTGAAGCGCATTGTCTATTGCGCTTTTGCAGATGGGAAAAATGAATAGCTAAAGCAAAAAAAAAGCAGCACTACATCAGTAGTACTGCTTTGTGAGGTTCCGAGCGGATTCGAACCGCTGTAGACGGTTTTGCAGACCGCTGCCTAGCCACTCGGCCACGGAACCATTAATTGGGCTGCGAAGATAAAAAATCTAATCGCTATTTGTTCTTCCTTTTGCGCATTAATTCAATACTCACCTTTTTTACGTCTCCGTTGATAGGTGGATTGAGCTTGGAGAGTTTAATTTTCAGTTTTTTAACCTTCGGCATTTCTTCGAAAATACTGTCGCTAATACGTTTGGCAACGGTTTCAATAAGCTTAGCGCGATTAGAAACATGCTCTTGCACGATACGATTTATGCTAACATAATCCATAGTATGGTGCAAGTCATCACTTTCGTAAGATGCGCTAATATCACCCCACACAAATACAGAAACTTCGTATTCGGTGCCAATTTTTCCTTCTTCATCAAGGCATCCATGATAAGCATAGAGACGGATGCCCTCAACTGCAATTTTGTCCATTAGGCCGGAAGTTTCTCTAAAGCAGTGTCAATACGCGCAAGACTCTCTTCTTTGCCTAAAATGGCACAAACCTCAAACATAGATGGTCCCATGCCGGCGCCAGTAACGGCTAAACGAAAAGCAGGACCCACTTTACCAAATCCTAATTCTTTGGATTCGAGATAAGATTTAAAGGCTTTTTCAATCGATTCAATATTAAAATTGTCCAATTGGGAGAATATCTCTCTTAGGTCAATTAGGTAAGAGCGGCTTTCAGTATTCCATTTTTTGCTAGTAGTTTTTTCGTCGTATTCGCTAGGGGCAACAAAGAATACACTGCTTTCATTCCATAAATCGCTTAGAAAAACGGCTCGGTCTTTAATAAGACTAGCAATGGAAGTGGCCTTAGCAAGATCAACAGTAATATTATGCTCTGCGGCTTGTGACTGCAGGCTTTCACCCAGCTGTTCATCACTAAGTTGACGGAGATATTGTTGGTTAAACCATTTGGTTTTATCATGATCGTATCGAGCTCCAGCTTTGTGAACTTTTTCTAAGCTAAATGCTTCACTTAATTCTTCTAAGGTGAAAAGCTCTTGATCTGTCCCTGGGTTCCAGCCTAAAAAGGCAAGCATATTAACAAAGGCCTGAGGAAAATAGCCTTTTTCGCGGTAACCGCTAAAGCTATCGCCATTTTCAGGATTATTCCATTCTAAAGGAAATACCGGAAATCCTAGACGGTCGCCATCGCGTTTGCTCAGTTTACCATTACCATCAGGTTTTAATAAAAGAGGTAAGTGAGCGAATTTAGGCATGGTATCTTCCCAACCTAAGTAACGATACATTAACAAATGCAAAGGGGCCGAGGGTAACCATTCTTCACCGCGAATTACGTGGCTAATTTTCATTAAATGATCATCCACAATATTGGCCATATGGTAGGTTGGCATACCATCCGACTTAAAGAGAACTTTGTCGTCCATGTTATTGGTATTCACTTTTACCCAACCTCTAATGATGTCCTCAAATTTAACTTCTTCATTACGAGGAAGTTTAATACGAACTACATAGGGTTCGCCAGCCGCCAATAGTTTTTCAACCTCTTCTCCCGAAAGGGTGAGCGAGTTACGCATGCTATTGCGCGTTACGTGGTTGTATTGCCAGTTGGGAGAACCAGCTTGTTTCGCTAAATCGCGTACGGCCTCAAGTTGTTCGCTCGTATCAAAAGCATAATAAGCATGACCGCTGGCCAATAATTGTTCGACGTATTTTTTATAAAGGCCAGTTTCTTTGCGTTCCGATTGGCGGTAAGGACCGCAGTCGCCACCAAAACCTTGACCTTCATCGGGAACAATACCACACCATTTTAAAGAATCAATGATGTATTTTTCGGCACCTGGAACAAAGCGTGTTTGATCGGTGTCTTCCACACGGAGAATAAATTCACCCTTGTGTTTTTTAGCAAATAAATAGTTGTATAATGCCGTTCTTACACCACCCATATGAAGTGGTCCTGTTGGACTTGGGGCGAAGCGAACACGTACTGTATTTGATTCCATAAAAGCTCTTTTAAAAGGCGGCAAAGGTAATTATATAAAAGGCTTATTACCTTTGAATTTATGCTTAATGATATATGAAGAATTTTGAAGGCCTAAAACAGAATCTAGAATCCTATCTACGGAAGTGGTACTTGCTGCGCATGCTAAGAGGATTAGCCTTATTCTTGGGCTTTTTCTTTTGCTATTTCCTCCTAGTTACATTTACAGAATATTTTTTATATCTCACTGAAGGTCAGCGAAAAGCAATATTTTTCACGGGGGTCTTTTTAGCGGTAGTTGGTTCTTCGTATTATTTTATTTACCCGCTTTTGCAGATTCTTAAACTGGCAAGACGTTCGACCTATAGTGAAGTGGCACAAATGATTGGGCGTAAGATTGATGGAGTGGATGATAAGATCCTAAACACTTTGCAATTGGGAGAAAACCTCGGCAATAAGCAAAGTGATTTGATTAAAGCGGCCATTGAGCAGAAGTCTGAGGAATTAAGTTTTTATAATTTTAAAGAGACGCTTTCTTGGAAAAGTTTGTCTCGTGTGGCTTTATTTTTAAGCCTACCACTTTCGTTGATTGTTATTCTTTCCTTAAGTACTCAAGGTAGATTGGTTCTGAGTAGTAGCGAGCGATTATTACGATATAACGATGACTTTAGCCCTCCTGCACCCTTTCAATTTGTTCCGGAAAAGAAGGAGTATTGGGTAGAGTATGGAGAAGACTTAGATTTAAGGGTTGACATTTCGGGACTGAAGCAGCCGTCTGAATTAAAAGCTTTTTTGAACGATAGTGAATATCGACTAGTTAAAATTGATGGCACTTGGCAGTTAAAGCTTGAGAATGTTATTGAGGATTGTGTTTTACAATATGAGGCCCTCGGTTATCGCAGTAATACTATTGAGATTAAGACCTATAAAAGTCCGCGCATTGGTCTCTTAGAAATTACCGTTACCCCCCCCTCATACACAGGTTTGCAGGAAAAGGTAATGCCATACAGTCAAAATATAAAGGCCTTACAGGGCTCTAATATTAGCTTGCGTTTGCAGTTGGAAAATACAGATAAGGCCGTTTTTCTTAGTGAAGGAGATAGTTTAACTATAAAGGAAAGTAGCTTAAGTTTTCGGCTAGATGAAAGTCTGGTTTACGGCATTTCTTTAGAGAATGGTTTCAACAAAGCCTTATTTTTTAGTAAGTCAAAGCTTGAAGCGATTCCCGATAAAGCTCCGGAGATTCATGCTGTTTATCGCTTTACAGATTTAGATTCAAATAGAATCGCGGTAACAATTAGAGCGAAAGACGATTTTGGTTTGTCGAAATTACGAAGGGTTGAGAGACTAGGGGAAGAAGAAACTGAATTTAGTATTGAGGCAAATGATCTTGGTTTTTATGAAGAGATCATAAGCTTGGATGAGCTTGAAGGCGGTAAGAGTTTCTCAATGTATTATCGGATATCGGATAATAATACCATGTATGGTCCATCCTGGTCTCGTTCGGAAAGCTTTAGTTTAAAACTTTTGACTAGTCAAGAGAAGAAAGCCAAACAGGCAAAAATGGAGGCTTCTATGATGGAGTCTTTCCAAGAACTGAAGAAGGGTAGAGAGGAATTAAACGAGGCTTTGAAGGATTTAGAAGTGAAAAAGTCGAATAAGCAAGACTGGCGAGAAGAAGAAAAGTTAAAGGACTTGCTAAAAGAATTAGAGGCTAAGCAAAAGGAAAGTAAAGAGAAACGTAGGGATTTGGAGAAGTTAGTTGAAAAGGATCTAACTAAAAAGGAGGAATTAAAGGATCAGTTAAAAGTTTTAAGTGAGACTGAAAGGAAAATAGAAGAGTTGCGGAAGGAGATAGAATCGCTGTTATCGAAAAATGAAAAGGAAGAACTGCAGCAAAAGTTAAAAGAACTGCAGCAAGAAAACAAAGAGCAGCTTCGTCGAGAGCAACGTTTGGACGACTTGCTAAAGGACTTATTGTTTCAAAGAGACATTTTAAGGACCATTGAGGATTATAAAGAGCTATCGGAAGAACTTAAAAAGGACAATCCAGAAAGCGATAAAGGGGCGGAAGACTATAAAGAAAAGGCTGCTGCCTTGGAAGATAAGTTGAAAGAACACAAGGAAGATTCGAAGGAGTTAGCAGACTTATTGGAAAGTGAAGAGTTTAAAAAGGAAAGCGAAGAGCTAAAGAAAAATTTGGATAAGGCAGCTAATTCTGAGAAACAGAATGATGCAAATGATTCAAAAGCGAGTAAGGATAAAGCAGGGGATAATGCCTCGGAAATGAGTGAATCTTTATCGGCGATGATGGAGGGTATGCAAGCAAAGGCTTTAACAATGAATATGCAAGCTCTGCGTAGGATATTGGAAAATTTAGAGCGCTTTAGTCACGATGTAGAAGCGTATAAGGAAGGTGTTTCTAGTTTGGAAAAGAATGATCCAGCTTTTCGCTCTTGGTTAAAGAAAGGAAGTGTTTTGGCGTCCAATGGTAAGGTTATAAATGATAGCCTTGTTGCTTTAAGTGAAAAGGCTCCCGAAATTAAGGATAAGGTTTTTAAACACTTAAATGAAATGCAGTATCAGCTTACTTCGGCCCAAGGGCATTTGCAGGAGGTTGAATTAATGAAGTCATCTAGTGCTGGACAGTTTAGTATGATGGCGGCTAATGAGCTAGCTCTACTCTTGGATGATGCCATGCAGAACATGATGTCTATGATGGCAAGTAAGAAGAAGGGAGAGCAGAACTGCGAGAAGCCGGGCGGTGGTAAGCCCAAGCCAGGCAGTATGAGTGAGAAGCTTGGCAAGATGGGTAAGATGATAGAGAAGTTGGAAAAAGGTTCTCAGCCAGGTTCTAAAGGGGAAGGGGAAGGTCCAGACGGCAAAAGTATCGGTCAGGTATTAAGTGAGCAGGAGTCTTTAAGAGAGGCTCTGCAGGAAATGGATAAAGAAGGAGGAAAGGAAAATGGTAATGCTAAGCCTTTAGATCAGGAACTGGATGAAATGGAAGATTTACTTTTAGAAAAGAACTTTTCTGAATACATAGAACGCTTTAAGAGAGTAGAAACCCGTTTACTCGAAAGTGAGAAAGCGGATATGGAGCGGAAGCAAAAGGAAGAGCGGATGAGTAAATCGGCGGATGAGTTGGAAATGCGAGATGTGGAGAAGGGAGAATTAAATGACAAGAAAAAGTCGCAACAGAAAGATATTTTACGACTAAGTCCACTTTTAATAAATCCTTTTTATCAGGAGCGGTGAGAACAAGTATTCATTTTTTAGGGGAGCTACCCCAGGAAGTACAAAATTTTCAGGAAGAGCTAAAAAAATGGCTAATTTCCGTGGCTTTTGAGCGCGGATTTCAAATTCGTCGACTGGTTTATCATTTCTTAAACAATGAGGCCAGCAGAAGGCTTAATTTTGATTTTTTATCTCACGATTATCCCACAGACATCATTACCATGGATCATTCCCAAGAAAGAGGCTTAGAAGTGGAGATGTTTTTAGGTTATCAAATAATCGCTGAGAATGCAAAGGTTTTTTCAGTTGCTTTCTCAGATGAATTGGATCGAGTAATGGTACATGGCCTTTTACATTGTATTGGCTTTGATGATAAGACGGAAACAGAATTTGATAGGATGAAAGCGGAGGAGAATATTTGTTTAATTTCGCGGCCCAAATCTTTGTTAGAAAGGTAATTAGCATTTAAGATGGATAAGAATTACGAAGTTATAGTTGTGGGTGGAGGTCATGCTGGCGCAGAAGCGGCAGCAGCGGCGTCAAGGATGGGTGCTAAAACACTTTTGGTGACCATGAACTTGCAGACAATCGGACAAATGTCTTGTAATCCTGCTATGGGTGGAATAGCCAAAGGCCAAATAGTGAGGGAGATTGACGCATTAGGCGGTTTAAGCGGCATTATAACGGATAAGACGGCGATACAGTTTCGAATGCTCAATCGGAGTAAAGGTCCTGCAATGTGGTCGCCACGAGTGCAAAGTGACCGTTGGCGATTTGCGGAAGAATGGCGCTTAGCCTTGGAAGCGATCCCCACTTTAGATTTCTTTCAGGATATGGTCGTGGATCTTATTGCTGAAGGCGACAAGATAAAAGGTGTAGTTACCGGTATTGGAACTCGTTTTTATGCGCCCAAGGTTATTTTAACGAATGGAACTTTTCTGAATGGATTAATTCATATCGGTGAAAAGCAATTTGGTGGTGGACGAGCAGGAGAACGGGCTTCGGTAGGCTTAACAAAAGTTTTAGAAGGCTTTGGTTTCGAAGCGGGGAGAATGAAAACCGGAACTCCTCCTCGGGTGGACGGCCGTAGCTTGGATTACTCCAAGATGGAAGAACAGAAGGGTGATGAGCAACCAGAGAAATTTAGTTTTAGCAGTGAAACAAAAGCATTAGTAAAGCAACGGAGCTGTTATATAACTTATACAAGTCCAGAAGTGCACGAGGCCTTGAAAGAGGGTTTTGATCGGAGTCCTATGTTTAATGGTGCCATCGAAAGCAAAGGGCCGCGTTATTGTCCTAGTATAGAAGATAAAATCAATCGTTTTGCAGACAAGGATAGGCACCAAATCTTTGTGGAACCGGAGGGATGGAATACAGTAGAGGTCTATGTAAATGGCTTTAGCACATCCTTACCGGAAGAAGTGCAGGAAAAGGCATTGCGGAAAATTGCAGGTTTTGAGAATGCTAAAATTTTCCGTCCTGGATATGCAATAGAATATGATTTCTTTCAGCCGACGCAGTTAAAAAAGACTTTAGAAACCAAATTAATGAAAGGCTTGTATTTTGCAGGCCAGATTAATGGGACCACTGGTTATGAGGAAGCAGCTTGCCAAGGTCTGATGGCGGCAATAAACGCAGTTAGAAGCTTAAGAGGTTACGAGGACTTTGTTTTAGGGCGTAATGAGGCGTATATGGGTGTTCTTATTGATGACTTGGTCAGCAAAGGCACGGAGGAGCCTTATCGCATGTTTACCAGCAGAGCAGAGCATAGAATTTTATTGAGGCAGGACAATGCGGATAGCAGATTGAGTGAGAAGGGTTTTGAAATAGACCTTTTATCAAGGGAAAGATTAGAAGAGTTTCACGTGAAACAATCTCGCCAAAAACTCTTAATGAAATATATCAAAAGCCTATCTGTTAAAATGGACGAGGTAAACCCAATATTAGAGGCCAAAGGCTTAAGTCCGATAGATCAGACGGTGAAGTTTGACAGGGTTTTAAGTAGGCCGCAATTGGGTTTTGCCGACTTTAAATCTCTGGATTCTTTAGCTACTATGGTTGATAAAGAAGGAATTTTGCAAGAAGATATTGACTCTGTGGAGATAGCTTTAAAATACAGTGGTTACATTGACAAAGAGGTTGATAATGCTAACAAGTTAGATAGATTAGAAAACCTTAAAATACCTGCTGATTTTGATTACAGTTTACTGAAAAGTATGAGTTATGAAGCTAGGGAAAAATTAACCAAATTGAAACCAGTCACTATAAAGGAAGCAAAAGCGGTAAGTGGTGTCTCTCCATCAGACATTAGCGTTTTGTTAGTTTATATGGGGCGTTAGTTTCACGTGAAACATGAAGAAAATAGAGGCGTGTCCGCTATGCGGAAAAAATGATTTTGTAAGTGTTCGTAAGGCCCCTTACTATAGAGGTAAAGAGGAAATATTCAATATCGATTCGTGCACGAGTTGTGGTTTTTGGTTTACCAATCCCCAGCCAGAAGGTGCCGGTTTAGCGGCTTATTATGAAAGTGACGATTATGTAAGCCACACCGATGGTACAGGTAGTATACTGGATATAGTATATAATTGGGTGAGAAATTATGCTTTAAACAAGAAGCTTTCTTTAGTTGAATCTGCGGTTAGAAATAAAAACACTTTACTTGATTACGGTGCGGGCACAGGCGCTTTCTTAGCAAGAGCGAAAGAAAAGTCTTGGACTGTTACGGGAATAGAGCCTTCTGAAGTAGCGAGGGAAAATGCTAAATTAAAAGGGGTAGACCTTTTAAGCGTTGAGAATCGTAATGTTGTTAAAGATGGATCGTGTAGTGCTATTAGTTTATGGCATGTATTAGAGCACTTACCCGATTTAAAGGAAAGTATGCACTATTTTAATGCAAAGCTTGAGCAAGACGGTGTTTTGTTTATCGCTGTTCCAAATCATCAATCACATGACGCGGAGTATTATAAAGATCAGTGGGCGGCTTTAGATGTGCCTTTACACTTGTGGCATTTTTCCAAAACGGACATTACTAATTTGGCCTTGGCGACCGGTTTTAGTTTGGAGAAGGTTTATAACATGCCCTTCGATAGCTATTATGTTTCGCTGCTGAGCGAAAAAATTAGAAAATCAAGTATGGGCCCAATAAAAGCCATGTATAGAGGCTTTGTTTCTAATTTAAAGGGAGGAAGCTCAAAAAACATGAGCTCTTTAATTTACCAATTAAGAAAAAGTTAGGCTTTCATTCGGAGTAGGTTGCTAAACTTAAATGATACATCCGACATAATAAGCTTTACATTACCGTTTCTCCGGAGGTCATGGTTGGCATTGCTTAATACTTCGTAAGCTTCTTTGCTATTTTGATAGTGCAAAACAGAAGCAAACCCTCCTAATTTGAATCCAATTTGAGTAAACAAAGGATGGCTAGCTGACTCTTGCTTCGTCACGGCTTTGAGGCTAAGTTCTATGGTGTCCATGAAAAACTGTAAGGCCTCTCTTTGTTGGTCCTTTCCTAATTTGGCAAACTCATCTACAAAAGTGAAGATTTCTCGTGTTTTAGCACTATAACATCCGCGCATCCAATTTTGGAAAAGCTGGGCATAACCGATATAGCTTTGATTGTTTTTGCTAATCTGTAGTCCTTCTAAGATGGAGCCATTAGCTAATGATGCACTTATTTTAGAGGTTTCATTATCAACACCTTGAGAGATAAGAAACTGTTCAATATCATCGTTTTTTAAGGGCGGAACATATACTTTTTGGCAGCGACTGGTTATGGTTTGTAAAAGATTTTCTGGCTTTTCACTTACTAAGAAAATCATACTATTGTCACTTGGCTCCTCAAGGGTTTTTAGAAATTTATTAGAAGCTGAAATATTTAAGTATTCCGGTAGATAGATGATTACAAACTTTTTACCCCCACCATAAGACTTGTAATTCAGTTTATCATTAATCCGTCGAACTTCGTGCACGTTTATTAAGGCAGACTTACCAGTAAGTGCAGCGTGATCTAGCCAATCATTTAGTCCAAAGAAATTACGTTCTTTAATAAAATCAAGCCATTCTCGCATAAAGTAGTCAGCATTTAAACCTTTAGGCGCTTTATCTTTATTGGCGAAAGGGAAGGAATAGTGGAGATCAGGATAACTGTTTTGCTTTAATTGAATGCAGTGTGAGCAATGTCCACAACTGTCGTTTTCAGTAGGATTTTTGCAAGCTAAATATTGGCAGTAGGCCTTTACTAAGGGAAAGATTAGAGCTGCAGAGCTTCCATGAAAAAGTAAGGCATGGCCGTTTCTATTACTGGTTGCTGAGCGAATTAGTTGTTCCTTTAATTCTGCTAATGCAGGAATGTCCTTTAAATGCATATCTTTTTATAATTGCCTTTCTTGCCAACGAGCATTCTCGTATTTTCGCATCAAAATTAAGATAAATGGCAACTATAGATACTTTAGATTTAAAAGGAAAGAGAGTTTTGGTAAGAGTGGACTTTAATGTTCCCTTAAACGATAAGCAGGAAATTACCGATGATAGCCGCATGCAAGCGCATTTACCGACGATAGAAACGATTTTCGCCAAAGGAGGGGTGCCGATTTTAATGTCGCATTTAGGAAGGCCTAAGGATGGCCCAGAGGACAAATTTTCTTTAAAGCATCTAGTCGCTCACTTAAAAGAGATTAGTGGACGAGAAGTCTTTTTTATTGATGATTGTATAGGTGATTCGGTAGTAAATGCTACCAAGGACCTCGGAAATAATGCGATTCTTTTACTGGAAAACCTTCGCTTTTATAAAGAAGAAACGTCCGGAGATACCGTCTTTGCCTCTAAATTGGCAAATAATGGTGATGTTTATATAAATGATGCTTTTGGAACGGCGCACCGCGCTCATGCCTCAACTGCTATTATTGCGGAGTATTTTAATACCCAAAAAGCATTCGGTAGGGTCTTGCAAAGCGAAATCGAAAACGTAAATAAAGTATTACTGGGTGGGGAAAAGCCCACTACGGCCATTGTAGGAGGAGCTAAGGTGAGCTCTAAAATTAGCATCTTAGAGAATTTACTGCAAAGGGTAGATAACCTAATTATTGGCGGTGGAATGGCCTATACTTTTATTAAAGCACAGGGCGGTAACATTGGGAATAGTTTGGTGGAGGATGACTATTTAGAGACAGCTAAAGATGTTTTAGCCAAGGCAGCCGAATTAGGCGTCAAAATTTTCTTACCAGAAGATAGCGTAATAGCTGATGCTTTTAGTAATGATGCGAATACAAAGCTTTGGGCGTCCAACGAAATTCCCGCAGGGTGGATGGGCTTAGATGCTGGACCAGAGGCAATTGCATCGGTTAAGGAAGTGCTTTTAGCTTCTAAAACAATCTTATGGAATGGCCCAATGGGTGTTTTTGAGATGGAAAAATTTGCCGAAGGAACTAAAGCAGTTGCTAATTTTATTGCGGAAGCAACCACTAAAGGGGCTTTTTCTTTAATCGGTGGCGGCGATTCTGTGGCAGCCATAAAGAAATTCGGATTAGCAGAAGAAGTTAGTTATGTGAGTACCGGAGGCGGGGCAATGCTCGAGTTCTTAGAGGGAAAAACTTTACCAGGCATTAAGGCGATTATCGGCTAGCCCGCGTCTTTAATCAGATATTGTTTGTCAAGTACTTCATCGAAGTTAACTGCCTTTGCGATGCTTTCGCCATAGTCGCTAATTAAGCGGAAGTATTTGCTCTCAGCAATGGTTGATTTTTGAAAGATTTGACGATTTTTTTGGGCTCGGTTAAGCACAAAAATAACTAGACTAAGAATTACTAACCATTTTGCGCCTCCTAATAAGGCACCAAGAATACGATTGATCCCATTCAAAGCGATTAGCTTTAAGCCACGAGTTAACATACTGGCGATGGCATTGATAAGTAGAATGGTGAAAAAGAAAACGACTACATAACTAATAATGCGTAATTCGAAATCGGCAGATTGGAAGTAGATGGTAAAGTATTTGAAGACATACTCTGAAAGTAGATAAGAAACGACAATCCCAATAAAAAGACCCGTGAGCGCGGCAATCTCGCGAATAAATCCACGAGAAAAACCCTTAATTATTCCAAAAACTAATGGAACCAAAATAATTACATCGAGTGTTGACAACTGAAAGTTTAATTATTGGAGGCTAAGTTATATAAAAATTATGCTAGATAAAGCGAATAAAGAGGATTGGCAGAGATTAATTGATTTAATCAAAGATAAATTTAGTGATGGGGAAGAGCCTGATCTAGACTCCATATTATTCCTAATTGGAGTACGGGAATTGGGAATTGATAAAAGACGCTTTAAAAAAGATGAAAAGCTTGATCTTTTACACATTGCTATATGCAGATTATTAGCACCTTACGGATATTATAAGCTGATAGGTGCCGATGAACAAGGTTGGCCACACTATGAGCTGATAGAAAAACTACCAGCTTTAAAAGCAGGCGAGCAGAGTATCTTAATGAAAGAAGCTATTTTAAGATATTTTGATGAGGAAGAGCTTTGGCCGTAATTTAGTCGAAAGAACAACCAATTAAAAGACTGTCATAAGGCTCTAAATAGACGGTTTTAATCACTTGCTGATTTGGTAATAAGCGAATTTCGGCACAGCCAATCCAAGTATAGTCAGGACGCTCGCCACGGCTTGCTCGGATACTAAGTGTAGCAGCTTCGTCGTATTTGAGGTTAACCTCGCCATCCTCATTGGTAAATCCGGATAACCAAACTTTATTGCCGGGCACTGGTGCTGCAGCTTCAACGAGAACATTTTGTACTCGAGTACTGTCGGAATATGTCTTTACTACAATTGTAAATGGGTATTCGGGGTTTAGGTCATCGAACTCACAAGCCCCAGCTATTAACCCTAAGCCTAAAAGGAAGAAGAAAGTTTTTTTCATAAACCTATTGATCATCGCGACAGCCGTTGTCGACGTCGTTGAATAATTTTAACTCTAAATTGATAGTTTTTACACCTCTTTCTAACTCTGCAAAGGTGCAAGTTTTATAGGGATTTTTGGTGGCTACAATCTCTACTACGGCTTTGTTTTTCAAAGTAATAGACACTTTACCTTGCTCATCGCTGTAGAGGTAATAATCTACCGAACTATTATCAACAGGCGCATAAATGCGCACAAGAGCATTCTGGACGGCCACGGTACCATCTTCAACGGTTAAGAATAAATCGAGGGAAAAATCTCGATCGTCACTAGTACAGCCTCCAAAAAATAGCACCGAGATGGCACTAAGAGTAAATAGTCTTATTAAATTGCTCATAATATAAGCCGAATAATTTTCATCTTTGCGGATTCAAATATAGTAATTAACGGAGGCGAATAAGTATTTAGCATAGAGAATGAAAGAACAAATAGATTTACTCAGTCAAGAAGTGTTCTCATTTTCCTCTAATAAGGAGGAGGAAATAGAGGCTTGGCGCGTGAAAATGCTGGGGAAAAAGGGAACGATTACCGCTCTATTTAACCAATTCAGAGAAATGCCTCCCGACCTAAAAAGAGAGTGGGGTAAGCCCTTAAATGCTCTTAAGGTAGCGGCACAAGAAAAAATAAATAGTTTAAAGAACAACCTAGAAAGCACTGATAGTGGCGCATCTGGGCTTGACCTAAGCCGTCCAGCAAATTTTTCGAACCTTGGTTCACGCCATCCGGTAAACTTGGTGAAAAATGAAATTGTAGGTATATTTAAACGTATTGGCTTTAACTTAAGTGAGGGTCCTGAGGTAGAAGATGATTGGCATAATTTCTCCGCTTTAAACTTTCCAGAGGAGCACCCTGCTAGAGATATGCAGGATACATTTTTTGTAGGCAAGGAACCAGATTGGGCCTTAAGAACCCATACTTCTAGTGTTCAGGTAAGGGTAATGGAAAATCAAAAGCCTCCCATTCGTACGATCTCGCCTGGAAGAGTATTCAGGAACGAAGCTATTTCGGCCCGTTCACACTGTTTTTTCCACCAAATTGAAGGATTGTATATCGACGAGGGTGTAAGCTTCGCAGATCTCAAACAAACACTGCTATTTTTCGCGCAAGAGTTTTTTGGACCGGACACTAAAATCAGATTACGCCCTTCCTACTTTCCTTTTACAGAGCCTAGTGCAGAGATGGATGTTTACTGGGGCCTGAATAATGAGCGCGATTACCGAATGACCAAAGGAACAGGTTGGTTAGAGGTTCTCGGCTGCGGAATGGTTGATCCTAACGTTTTAGAAAATAATGGCATTGACTCAACTAAATATAGCGGTTATGCATTCGGCATTGGGGTAGAGCGTATAGCTTTACATCGCTTTCAAATACCAGATATTAGACTTTTATTTGAAAATGATCTAAACTTTTTAGATCAATTTAAAGCGGCATACTAAGCACTGTTTAGTGGATCTTATATAAAAAAGCGGCTAGGGGTAATATTACTCCTAGCCGCTTTTTTATATTGAATAATAGATCTAGTTATCTTCTATTGCCGTAATCTTCATCATATTCGTCATTCCTTGGTCATCTATTGGCATACTCGCGATTTTCACAATTAAATCGCCGCCGCTTACAAGGCCTTTCTCAACTACAATGTTTTTGATATCCTTAAAGGTTTCATCAGTGCTTACCATTTTGTCGTAAAAGAAACCTCTTACACCCCAAAGCAAGCTCATGGTATTGAGAATATTTCGGTTAGAGGTGAACATTAAAATAATGCTCTTAGGACGGTGAGCGGCAATTTTAAAGGCAGTATAACCGCTAAAAGACATAGTAAGTATGGCGGAAGCACCAATTTGATCAGCTACCTTACTAGCATTATAACAAACGGAATCGGTAATAAAACGTCGATTACGGTAGCGGGGAGGATTTTCTTTATTTACCCTTACCTGACCACTTTCTTCCACGTGCGCAATAATTTTAGACATAGCTTCAATTACCGCAACAGGATGTTTTCCTACAGATGTTTCACCACTTAGCATTACGGCATCAGCACCATCTAAAACAGAATTAGCAACGTCATTTACTTCTGCGCGCGTAGGAGTAAGCTGCTCAATCATTGTTTCCATCATTTGCGTAGCAATAACCACAGGTTTAGACTGTAAATGACATTTATTTACAATCATTTTCTGGATAAGTGGTACTCCTTGCATTGGCACTTCAACCCCTAAATCGCCACGCGCTACCATAATAGCATCGGAAGCTTCAATGATCTCATCAATTTCGACAACCGCTTCGGGCTTTTCAATTTTAGAAATGATATGACAAAGAGCGTCGTTCTTTTGCAAGATGTCACGCAATTGGTACACATCATTGGGGTTTCTTACGAAAGATAGGGCTACCCACTCCACGGCTAACTCCATAGCCACTTCTAGGTCTGCTAGATCTTTATCGGTTAAGCAAGGCAAAGAAATGCGAGTATTAGGCAGGTTAACTCCTTTTTTGGATTTTAAGGGGCCGCCTTGAATAACTTTCGCTTCTACCTTATCGATGCCGTTGCTGTGGATTGCTTCGAGTAAAATTTTACCATCATCAATTAAAATTCGGTCGCCAATTTTAACATCAGAAGCGAATTGCTGATAGGTCATAAAAACCTGTTTAGCAGTACCCATCTCATCTTTATTGGTAAAGGTTAGCACATCTCCTTTCTTTAGGATAGCACCTTCTTCAACTTTACCAATGCGTAACTTCGGTCCTTGTAAATCGGCTAGAATAGCAACGTTAGTTTCTAATTCCTGATTTAAACGTTGCACTTTTTTCGCGATTTCACGAGCACTATCATGATCGCTATGAGAAAAGTTAATGCGGAATACATTTACCCCTGCCTTAACCATCTCAATCATCACATCATAATCATCTGAAGCGGGCCCTAAAGTGGCAACAATCTTTGCTTTGTTATTTGTCATCTTAATTATTTAATATCTGTTTTAGGCTGCTTATCTGTTTTTCAGACAGTTCCTTAAAAACCTTTACTGGTTTAATGGAGCTTAAAGCTACAGCAATTGCTTTTATTTGGTTTATTTCTTCCTCTTCGGCTTCCAGCCATAGAAGATAATTAAAGCCCTCTTTATTGGGTAGGACAAGCCCATGTACATCATTCTCATCTTCAAAAAGAGAACCCTGTACTTTTTCAATTAATTCGCCTTTGTAGCTGTTGTTTTCAACTAAACGGATTTCCAATTCCAGCTCCTTATTTGAAAAGCCGAAAAGTATAAAATTAAAACTTGCCTTAGTGTTAATTTTACACAGATCTTTTTGCAAGCGCTGAAAATGGAATAAGGGATGTTTATTTAACTGGTAAACAAGACTTAAAACTTGTAGATGGGAATAGATACCAAAACCAGCAATTTGATTTTCTGGCCAACTTCCTAAATCAAGTTTATGTCTCGGCATAAGTTAAGTTTAAGACTTTAAAGGCATTTTTTGCAGCCTCTTCCTCCGCTTTTTTCTTGGAAGCTCCCGAGCCTTTTCCTATTAATTCTTGCTGTTTAAAACAGCCAACATGATAGAGAGGATTATGGCTTTCACCTTCGCTGGATATAACAGCAAAGCGGATGGGTTGTCGCGCTTTTTGCCCCCATTCTAGTACCGCACTTTTATGACTAGTATAGCGTTCGTCCAAGCCTTTCAGGTCAATTTTACTCAAGATACGCTTTTCTATGAATTGGCAGCATTGTTCGTAGCCAAGATCTAAATATATGGCCCCAATTAAGGCTTCAAAAGCATCCCCGTAAATGGACTTAGCACGTGTTCCCCTAGAGGGTGTATATTTTAGAAGAGCGTCTAAGCCCATAACTAGGCCCAGCTCGTTAAGATGCCTTCTGCTTACAAGCTTACTGCGCAAATTAGTGAGCTCTCCTTCTTCTTTAAGAGGAAATTTACGATAGATATAATCGGTAATGGCCGCTCCTAAAATAGCATCGCCTAAAAACTCAAGTCTCTCGTTATTAAGTTTTTTTCCTTTTATTTCTATAGATGAGGAACTGTGAATTAGAGCCAATTCATAAAAGCGGATATTTTTAGGCTCTACCTTGAGTATGGCTTTGATTTGAAAATAAAAATTCCCGCCTTTTTCTGGACGGGAATTGAAAGATTTTAACCAAGTAAAAAACATCCCAGCAAGATAATTAACTTAACTTACGGAAAAGAACAGAGGCATTATGGCCGCCAAACCCGAAGGTATTACTAATGGCCGCTCTAATTTCTCTTTCTTGAGGTTTGTGAAGGGTTAAATTAAACCTTTCATCAATTTCAGGATCAACAGTACCATGATTTATGGTAGGTGGCACAATATTATTTTTTATGGCTAAAATTGCCGCAATAGCTTCAATTGCACCTGCCGCACCTAATAAATGGCCCGTCATCGACTTGGTAGAACTAATATTAAGCTTGTAAGCGTCGTCTTTAAAAACCTCTTTTATGGCCTTTAACTCTGCTACATCACCAAGTGGTGTGGAGGTTCCATGGACATTGATATAATCAACATCAGCCGGGCTAAGTCCAGATTCTTCTAGCACTTGCTCCATAACACTTTTAGCACCAAGGCCCTCTGGATGAGGTGCCGTAATGTGGTGGGCATCAGAACTGATACCACTACCTACTAGTTCAGCATAAATTTTTGCACCGCGCGCTTTAGCGTGCTCGTATTCTTCAAGAACAATACAACCCGCGCCCTCTCCTAAAACGAATCCATCGCGATCTTTATCAAAAGGACGGCTTGCTGTTTCAGGTGAATCATTGCGCGTACTCAATGCATGCATGGCATTAAAGCCACCCATGCCTGCTTCATTAACTGCTGCTTCACTACCACCTGCAAGACAAACATCTATTTTGCCAAGACGGATATAGTTAAAAGCGTCGATTAAAGAATTAGTTGAGGAGGCACATGCCGAGACGGTAGAATAGTTTGGTCCTCTAAATCCATATTTGATGCTGATATGCCCTGGAGCTAAATCAGCAATCATTTTAGGGATAAAGAAAGGATTAAAACGTGGGGTGCCATCGCCTTTTGCAAAGGCCATGCACTCTTCCAAAAAAGTGTCTAAACCACCAATTCCGGAGCCCCAAATCACACCAATGCGATCGGGGTTGAAATTTAAATCATTTAGCCCCGCATCAATCACGGCCTCATCAGCCGTAACCATTGCGTATTGACTAAAACGGTCCATTCTTCTCGCCTCGCGGCGATCGATAAAATCTGTAACGTTGAAATCCTTTAACTCGCAAGCAAATTGCGTTTTAAACTTTTCAGGATCGAAGCGCGTAATACGGGCAGCACCGCTTTTTCCTGCTAGCAATGCTTGCCAATAGGCTTCCACGTTGTTTCCGATAGGAGTTAAGGCTCCTAAACCGGTTACTACAACCCTTTTCAGCTCCATAGAATTTTACTTCTTAGCTTCTTCGATATAAGCCACAGCTTGGCCTACAGTGGTAATGTTTTCAGCTTGGTCATCGGGAATTTGAATGTCAAATTCTTTTTCGAATTCCATAATAAGCTCAACGGTGTCTAGAGAATCGGCACCTAGATCGTTCGTAAAGCTAGCTTCGGTAGTAACTTCATTTTCGTCCACTCCTAGCTTGTCTACGATGATAGCTTTAACTTTAGAAGCAATGTCTGACATGATAATGTGTTTAATTATAGGCTGCAAAGAAAGGAAATAATTCAAAATGCACACGATTAAAACACAATTGGTTTGCACATAGTTTGTATTTTCGTTTCATCAAAAGTACTCATGAAGAAAATTGTGATCCTAGCTTCGGGCTCAGGAACGAACGCCGAAAACATTGTTCGCTATTTCGAAGATAGCGACTTAGCCAGAGTGGATGCCATTATAACCAATAACGCAAAAGCAGGTGTAATTGACAAAGCTCGCAAATTGGGAGTAAGCTGTTTTGTTATTGGAAACCAGTCAGTTGTCGATGGAGAGTTGGCTAAAAAACTAATTTCCTTAAAACCGGATTTAATCGTCTTGGCAGGTTATTTAAGGCTAATTCCACAAGACATTATTAGCACTTTTCCTAAACGGATTATTAACATTCACCCCGCCCTTTTACCCGACTATGGAGGTGAAGGTATGTACGGAAAATATGTCCATCAAGCCGTAGTAGAAAATGAAGATGAGGTAAGCGGAATTACCATTCATTACGTAAGTGAAGCTTACGATGAGGGAGAAATCATCTTTCAAGAGGAAGTTGAAATCGACTTTGAAGACGAATGGCAAGACGTGGAATACAAGATTAGAGAGCTGGAATACAAACATTATCCAGCGGTAATAGAATATCTTCTGCCAGATCTTTAATGCAAATTTTTATTTATACCGACGGTTCTGCTAGGGGAAACCCTGGTCCGGGCGGTTATGGTGTGGTGCTCGAGGCTCAGGGTAAAAGAAAGGAACTTTCCCAAGGTTTTCGACTTACCACTAATAATCGTATGGAACTCTTGGCTGTTATTATGGGGCTTAAATCTCTAAAAAGTAATGGACATGAGGTTCATATCGTTTCCGATTCCAAGTATGTGGTTGATGCCATTAATAAGGGTTGGCTTTTTTCTTGGATAAAAAAAGGTTTTAAGGATAAGAAAAATGTGGACCTCTGGAAGATGATTATCCCAGAGCTGGAAAAACACAAACCAACTTTTCATTGGGTAAAAGGCCATAACGAACATCCCCAAAATGAACGCTGTGATGCTTTAGCTGTTGCGGCAAGCAAAAGAAAAGATGTATTGGTTGATCACGCTTTTGAGGACGGAAGAAAAGGTACGGGCTTGTTCTAGTGCCTTAATCTGACCCGAAAAAAGACTTGATTTTACTAGAGTACTGCAGTTGTAATCAATAATCTAGTAGAGGGCTAGAATAAAATATATTCTTCTGGATCAACCGCAAAACCATTATACCATAGCTCAAAATGTAAATGTGGCCCAGTACTAAGTTCACCCGTGTTACCAATAATGGCAATGGGCTCACCCGCATTTACTTCTTCTCCTTGTGCTTTTAGCAAAGCAGAATTGTGTTTGTAGATACTAACAAACTTATCGGTATGTTGCACTATTAATACATAGCCCGTCTCTGCAGTCCATTCTGCAAAAATCACCCGCCCATCCTGAGCCGCTTTTATCACCTCATTTTCTTTGGCAACCACATCTACTCCCAAGTGGTTTTCTTCGGCCGAGAAGCTATTAGTAACCAATCCTTTTAAAGGCGTAAAAAAATTGATACTTTCAATATTTAAGCGAGAAGACTGCCCCACGGGAACACTGAAGCGCTCTTCCTCTTCTACCATTTTGCGTAAAATAGAGTCTTCCTTACTGAGGCTTAGCTTTATCTTTTCTTTATTTAAACTATCAACCACCAAACTATCACTTAGGTCTAGCGGCGCTTTTCCCTCAATAATACCCCTTAAATTAAGCATGTATAGATCATTGTAAACCAGTTGCTCTTGCAAGCTATCCGTTACTGCAGCTAATTCTATAGCCTGCTTTTTTAAAGCTGTACTAGAATAACCAGGAATGTATTCACGCAAAGGGGTAAAGGCAATTAGAAGCGTAGTACTAGCAATAAGTAGAATAACGGAAATGCCAGCGAAAACAAAAACATTAAGGCGACTAAGCTTAAAAGAAAGCTTCTCCTCAAAAGTGTCGTCGTTCAATATTACCAAGCGATATTTATTTCGCAGTTTGGTAATTACTTTTTTCTTTTCTTTTTTTTCGAGCGCCATGATCTGGGCAAATATCAGAAAAAGGATGTCATATTCTTTTTTTTCGGCCTAAAAGGCTGCAAGCTTTTCTTCTCAAATAAAAAGTTCTTGCCCATTGCTTCGTGCTTAGCCTTTTATTACAATATTTTTGCGCATTATATGTTAACACCATTCACCTAGTATAAGGTAAACACGTGAGAGCTTTTTCGTATCTAATTGTACTTCTTATTTCTATTAGTCTACTGCCGTCTTGTTCTCGGAGTAAAGACACCTTGATCTCTCGTTCTTATCATCGAATGGTAAGTAAATACAATACTTTATTTAATGGTGAGCAGGCTTTGCTAAAAGCAGAAGCCACCATGAAGACCCAAAATAAAGACGATTTTGATAAGCTTTTAAAAATTTACCCGGGCCGCGACGAACAAGGGGCTAGTGCAGTAAAGCCCGAACTAGAAAAGGCTATTGAGAAAGGTACCAAGGTAATTACCGAACACTCGATGATGATCGAGAATAAGCAGCGTAACACTTATATAGATGATGCCTACCTTTTAATGGGCAAAGCGCGTTTTTACGATCGCGACTATATGCTGGCTTTGGAAACTTTTAATTATGCCATTCAAGAATTTCGCGAACCATCTATTCGCATGCAGGCAGAACTCTGGGCGGCAAAAACGGAAACTGCACTAGGGAATTTCGTGGCGGCAAAAGAAAGGTTCGAGCGAATTTATAGCGATCGGGTATTATCGAAGTATATAAACGCGGACGTCTATGCCTCTTTCGCCGAATTAGAGATTGACCAAGATCGCTACCTTAATGCCTATCAGCTTTTAAGCCAAGCGGCCGAAAAAACTAAAGAAAAAGAAGAGGAACTGCGATGGCTTTATATATGCGGACAATTACAATCTTCTTTAGGTAATGATTTTGAAGCGAGCCAGCTCTTTTTAAAAGTGATTCGAAAAGGCCCTCCCTACGAATTGCTTTTTAATGCCCAATTGTGGCGTGCGAGAAGTTATGATGTTGATTTAATGGATCGAAGCACAGCCTACGAAGAGCTAGAGAAAATGCTCAAGGACGAGAAGAATTTCGACAACCGCGATCGTATTTATTATGTGATGGCGGAAATTGCAAATAAGCTCGATGATTGGGATGATCGTGAGACATTCTTGAAAACATCTATTAAAGTAAGTACCCTTAATCAGGTGCAAAAAGCATTGAGTTATTTATGGTTGGCCGAAATCAACTTTAAGGATCGTTCCTATGAAAATGCGCAAGCATATTACGATAGCACGTATAAAACGCTTCCCCCCGATCATATTAAATACCCAAAGGTTGCCCTGATGCGTAAAAGCTTAGGTAAACTCGTTGCTAATTTGCAAACAATCTCTTTACAAGATAGTCTTCAAGCTTTAGCTTTAAAAAGCCCAGCAGACCAAGAGGCTGCCGCAAAAAGAATAATAGAAGAGATTAAAGAAAAAGAGGAAGAAGCCAAAAGAGCTGAAAATGAAGCTTTGGATAATTTAGCCTTTAATGCTTTGAATAATACTGATGGTGGCGGACTAAACGGCTTAGCGGGAGTAGGAGCCGCAAACACCGAGTTCTATTTTTACAATCCAACCTTACGATCAAGTGGTGTGGGGATTTTCGTTACCAAATGGGGAAATCGAAAGTTAGAAGATAACTGGCGCCGTGGCAATAAGGCTTCCGTGCAAGGCGCTCTTGCAGATGCGCAAAACCAAAATACCGCGCAATCTAACGGCGATGCAGTTGATGGAGAAAAGGAACTAGATCCGAAGTATGATCCGCAAACCTATTTAGCCAATATCCCGAATAGTCCAGAGCAACTGGAGGCTTCTAATATCTTAATCCAAAATGCGCTTTTGGATAATAGCATTATTTACAAAGAGGAAATTCAAGATCTCTTGTCGGCAGCAGAAAGTGTACTCGAACTATTAAAGCGTTACACTAATTATGCTGCACAAGATCGGGCTTGGTATATTTTATACCGAATTTATACGGTTGCAGAAAATACCGCAGAAGCCAATAAATACCGCGAATTAATTTTAAGTACTTATCCTCAGTCGGAATACGCCTACCTAATCTTAAATGAAGGCAAAGAGGAATTACCCGTAAATGAAAAAGAAGCAAAAGAGAAGTACCTCGTAGCCTACACGGCTTACGAAGCGAAGGCATATCGTAAAGCGCAAGGCTTGGCAGATGCTGGTTTTGTGGAGTATGAAGAAAGCCGTTTCGGGGCCAAGTTTTTACTTTTACGTGCTTACGCAGAAGGGGCCCTGCAAAAGAAGGAAGATCTAATTGCTACTTTAAAGAAGGTCTTGGAGCGATATCCGCGTACCGACGAATCCGCAGAAGCGAAAAAAATATTAGATGTTATCGACGATCAAGCTTCGGGGGAAGAGAATGGCGATGGCAAAAAGGGCAAAGAGGATGGCTTTAGTTATAAAACCGATTTTAGCAATCAGCACCGTTATGTGCTGGTGGTTCCCAACAACGCCGGGGCCGGTGTAAATGAGATAAACATAAAACTTGCAAACTTTAATGGTAAATACTACCCTAATGATAAGTTGCTGGTTAAAAGTGTTTTAATGGGCTTAGAACAGAATGTTGTTATGGTAAGTGGCTTGGCCAATAAAGTACGTGCAGAACAGTACTACCAGACCCTCAATAATGAGAAGTATTTGGACAAGGAGCTTTTATCTATTGATTTTAAACAATTTGTGATTTCAAATGCTAATTTTGCAGAGTTTTACAAGAGGCAGGACCTAGAGGGTTATTTAACTTTCTTTAATAGCCAATATCTAAAAAAAGCGGAAAAATAATGATGAGAAAATCCAAAGATCCCGTAACCGGGGGAAGTAGTAGTAATAGAATTTTACAAGGCACCAGTATTGAAGGCGAAGTGGTTTCAGATGGCGACTTCCGCGTAGATGGCACTATTAAAGGGAATATCGTTATTGCTGGAAAATTAGTGGTAGGAGAGAAAGGTCATGTTAATGGGGATATTAAATGCGGCTCAGCCACCATTTCTGGAAAGTTAGAAGGTAAACTTGTGGTAGAAGAACTTTTAAGTTTAGAGGATAGTGCAGTAGTAGAAGGTGATATCTTCACTATGAAATTATCGATACAACCTGGTGCAGAGTTTAGCGGATCCTGCAAGATGGGCGCCGTGGTGCGCGAAATATCTAAAAATGAGTCCCAAAAGGCCGAAGGAAAAAGAGCAGAAAAAGTCTCTTAAGAGCTATATGCAGGTAACCAGCTCTGTTTTTCAAATGGGTGCTTTAATTGCCTTAGGAGCTTATGGTGGCAAGTATCTAGATAAAGAATACAGCTTAGATAAAGCTTGGTTTACTATGCTGGGTACCTTAGTAGGGTTAGCCGCTGGTCTTTACATGGTTTTAAAAACCCTCAATTCAAAATCTTAACTTTCTCGCTTTTCATGCTGAAAATATTGCTGCGTAGGCCAATTCTAACATTATTTGTAACTCTCAGCTTCGCCTTAGTAGCCCATGCCTTTTATTTACAAGGACAGGGCTTGGACTTAAGCACCTTCCGAACTTGGCAGGCTTATCTTATTAATTTCAGCTTAGCTTCTTTAATTATATTTATTCTCGGCCGCTTACCCGAGCGCATGCAGGGCAATCAAGGCTTTGTATTTATGATTGGAAGCGCAATTAAGTTCCTTTTTTTCTTTATTTTTTTCTATCCGTTCTTTAAGGAAGATGGCGAGATTCAAAACATAGAATTTGCTTCCTTTTTTTTACCATATTCTATCTCATTGAGCATCAAAACTTTGCTTTTATTGGTAAAGCTGAACAAAGCCTAAAGGGCTGGAATAAAAAAGAGGGAAAATTTATATAGGTCAGAATGCAATAATGTGTACTTTTGCGCTGATTTTTAAATGACCCCTGAAAGCCGAGTTATGATGACTAAAAGATTCGGATTCTTAGTCCTTATGTTCTCTTTTTTGATGTCCACTTCAATGATGGCATCCGATTCTCACAGTGAAAGCGGTGAGCTTTCGATTAAAGAGCAAATTAAAAAGGATATAGATCACCACTTAAAAGACTCGCACAGTTTCCATCTGTGGGGCGATCACGACAAAGGAACTGCCGTAGGTTTTCCTCTACCAATTATTCTTTGGGATGGTCAACTGCATTTTTTCTCTTCTTCTGAGTTTCACCACCATGATAATGGTGTAGTGGAAAGTAAGGGAACCTTTTTTAAGGAGTATCATAGTAAGATTTACATTACCGATGCAGAAGGAACTATTAACTATGGTGAAAATCATTTTGTTTCAAATGAAAAGCCAATCGATTTTTCGATCACTAAAAATGTGTTCAGTCTAATCATAATCTCTGCCTTAATTTTTTGGATTTTTAGCACGGTAGCAAAGAGATACAAAAACGACCCTGTTCCTCGTGGCATGGCTAAAATCTTTGAACCTCTAGTGATTTTTGTAAGAGATGAAATTGCTATTCCCAATATTGGTGAGAAGCATTATAAGAAGTACATGAATTACCTATTAACGGTATTCTTTTTCATCTGGATGGTTAACTTATTTGGTCAAACGCCTTTAGGAATTAACATTACCGGTAACATCGCGATTACTTTCGCTTTAGCCTTAATTACCTTCTTAATCACCACTTTTACTGCTAATAAGAACTACTGGGGTCATATCTTTTGGATGCCAGGCGTGCCTTATTTAATGCGTGTGGTTTTAGCCCCGATTGAAGTTTTAGGTATGTTTATTAAGCCTTTTGCTTTATTAATTCGTCTTTATGCAAACATTTCTGCGGGTCACGTAGTAATCATGAGTATTATCGGATTGCTATTTGTGTTTCAAAACTGGTTTGCTCGCGGAGCTTTCTTAGGCTTAGGCTTATTCCTTTCGGTTATAGAATTATTAGTTGCCTTTTTACAGGCGTATATTTTCACCATGTTGTCGGCTCTTTACTTCGGAAGCGCAGTAGAAGAGCATCATCATGATGATCATTAAGATTTTTATTAATGCTTAAATTTCACAAACCATGGAAATTCCAACTATTGTAGGTGCAGGTTTGATCGTAATTGGTGTAGGTATGGGTATTGGCCGTATCGGTGGTTCCGCAATGGAAGCTATCGCTCGTCAACCAGAAGCATCAGGTAAGATCCAAAGTGCAATGATTATTGCTGCTGCCCTTATCGAAGGTATTGGTTTCGCTGCTTTATTTGCTGCGTAACTTACCAAATACCGAAAACTGTAGGGGTTGCCTGCAGTTTTCGGTTAATTTTTTACAAAACGGATCAAAATAGAAGAAAGTGGAAAAGCTTATAAATGATTTTTCGGTAGGGTTGTTCTTTTGGCAAACCTTATTGTTTTTAGCACTATTGTTTCTTTTGCGTAAATACGCTTGGAAACCTATTATGGAAGCGGTTGATAGCCGTGAGAAAAACATTGAGGATTCTTTAGCTTCAGCAGAAAAGGCACGCGCCGAAATGGAGCGTCTTCAGTCTGACAATCAAAGAATCTTAGCCGAGGCTCGTGCCGAGCGAGATGGTATTCTAAAAGAAGCTCGTGAGATTAAAGATAAGATGATTAGTGACGCGAAAGCGGAAGCATCCGAACAAGCCTCCAAAGTTATCGCATCTGCCAAAGAGCAAATCAATAACGAAAAGATGGCCGCGATTACCGACCTTCGCAATCAAGTGGCAGAAATGTCTATTGAAATTGCAGAGATGGTATTGAAAAGAGAATTGTCAGATAAGGATAAACAAGGTGCCTTTGTAAAAGAGCAACTTGCTAACTTCAAAATGAACTAACATGGTTGTAACCAAGTTAGCTAGAGTATACGCCAAAGCGCTAATTGATTTAGCCAAGGAGCAAAACTCGGTAGATGCAGTTAAGGCGGATATGGACTTAATTTCTTCGACCTTAGGCGCCTCGCGTGACCTTAGAGTAATGCTAAAAAGCCCTATCGTTAGAGCCGACAAAAAGAAAGCTATTCTTCTAGAAATATTTCAAGGAAAGATTTCCGATTTAAGCGGACGCTTCTTAGGAATAGTTGTAGGACATAGTCGTGAATCGTCTTTAGCAGAAATGTGCGAAGCATACCAAGTGATGTTTCTCGAGTTTAAAGGCATTGAAAAGGTTACTGTTACTACAGCTTACCAACTTTCCGAAAAAGAAATAGCAGAGGTTATCAAAAAAGCCGAAAGCTTAAGTGGTAAGAAAGTACAGTTGGAAGAGAAGATAGACGAGTCTATCATTGGGGGTATGATATTACGCGTTAAAGATCAACGCTTTAATGGTAGTATCGCTCATCAATTAAAAAGCCTAAAACGCGAGTTCCGGGCGAATCATTATATCAAAGAATTTTAAGGAATTTATAACCTCAAGCAAAATGGCTGAAGTAAAATCCGCTGAAGTATCAGCAATCTTAAGGAATCAACTATCTGGATACAAAACAGAAGCAGATCTCGAAGAAGTAGGTACCATCTTACAAGTAGGTGACGGTATTGCCCGTGCCTATGGTTTAAATAACGCACAAGCAGGTGAACTTGTAGAATTTGACTCAGGTTTAAGAGGTATTGTATTAAACCTAGAACAAGACAATGTTGGTATTGTACTTTTAGGTGCAGATGCCAATATTAAAGAGGGTTCAAACGTAAAACGTACTGGCCAAATCGCATCTGTTAATGTAGGTGAAGGTATGGTTGGTCGTGTGGTAGATACCTTAGGTACTCCAATTGATGGTAAAGGACCAATCGAAGGTGAAACTTTCGAAATGCCTTTAGAGCGTAAAGCGCCAGGTGTAATTTACCGCCAGCCAGTAACCGAGCCTTTACAAACAGGTATCAAGGCGATCGACGCGATGATTCCAGTAGGTCGTGGTCAGCGTGAGCTTATTATTGGTGACCGTCAAACGGGTAAATCAACCGTTGCGATTGATACCATTATCAACCAAAAAGAATTTTACGATGCAGGTGAGCCAGTATTCTGTATCTATGTAGCGATTGGACAAAAAGGTTCTACCGTTGCAGGTATCGTAAAAACTCTAGAAGAAAAAGGAGCAATGGACTACACCGTAGTTGTTGCAGCTAACGCTTCTGATCCTGCACCAATGCAGTTTTATGCTCCATTTACCGGTGCTGCCGTAGGTGAATACTTCCGTGATACAGGTCGTCCTGCTTTAATTGTATATGATGATTTATCGAAGCAAGCGGTAGCTTACCGTGAGGTTTCTCTTTTATTACGTCGTCCTCCAGGTCGCGAAGCATACCCTGGTGATGTATTTTACCTTCACTCTCGTTTATTAGAGCGTGCGGCTAAAGTTATCTCTGATGATACAGTAGCACGTAATATGAACGATTTACCTCCTTCATTAAAGGATAAGGTAAAAGGAGGCGGCTCTTTAACAGCTCTTCCGATTATCGAAACTCAAGCAGGTGACGTATCGGCTTATATCCCAACAAACGTAATTTCTATTACAGACGGACAGATTTTCTTAGAGTCGGATTTATTCAACTCAGGCGTACGTCCTGCGATTAACGTGGGTATTTCGGTTTCACGTGTGGGTGGTAATGCGCAAATTAAGTCTATGAAAAAGGTATCAGGTACCTTAAAATTAGACCAAGCTCAATACCGTGAATTAGAAGCTTTTGCAAAATTCGGTTCTGATCTTGACGCGGCTACTATGTCGGTAATTAACAAAGGTCAACGTAACGTAGAAATTTTAAAGCAAGGTGTTAACTCTCCCCTTCCGGTAGAAAAGCAAGCAGCCATTATTTACGTTGGAACGAAAGCTTTATTAAACAAGGTTCCCGTTAATAAGATTAGAGAGTTCGAAGTAGAATTCTTAGATTATATGGATAACAAGCACCGCGATGTTTTAGATCAGCTAAAAGCGGGTAAGCTTACACCAGAAATTACTGGAACTATAGAGAAGGTTGCTAAAGAATTAGCAGCAAAATATTAGAAAAGAATTAGGAAAGAGCCATAAGCTCTTTCCCCTTCTTTAAACCTTGTATTATGGCCAATTTAAAAGAATTACGTAATCGCATTACCTCGGTAGGTAGTACCATGCAAATCACTTCTGCAATGAAGATGGTTTCTGCTGCCAAATTGAAAAGAGCTCAGGACGCGATTACCCAGCTAAGACCATACGCTCAGAAGATTGAGGAAATCTTAGTGAATGTAAGTGCTACCCTTGATTCTTCTGAAGGCCCTTACAGTCGTCAAACTGAAGATGTAAAGAAAGTACTGATTGTAGCCATTTCTTCTAACCGTGGATTATGCGGTGCTTTTAATGCCAACGTGGTGAAACGTGTAATGGTCTATAAAAATGAAACATCCGCACAGGTTGACATTTTTAGCATGGGTAAAAAAGCGGCCGAGATTTTAACCAAAAGAGGCGCAGGAAAACCGGTTGGTGATCGCAATACGATCTATGAAGATTTGAGTTTCGCTAATGCATCTGCTGTAGCAGAAATGTTAATGGAGAAATTCTTATCCGGAGAGTATGACCGTATAGAATTGGTTTATAATCAGTTTGTTAATGCCGCTAATCAGTCGGTACAATGCGAACAGTTCTTACCGATCCGCGAAAGCAAACTAGAAGAAGGACAACAAGCTTCAGGAGAGTATCTTTATGAGCCGGCAAAAGAAGAAATTTTAGAAGACTTAATTCCTAAGTCGTTAAAAATACAAGTCTTCAAAGCTCTTTTAGATAGCCAAGCTTCAGAGCACGGCGCTCGAATGACTGCTATGCATAAAGCCACGGATAATGCCGATGAACTTAGAAAAGCCCTTAGCTTAGAATACAACAAAGCTCGCCAAGCGGCCATTACTAATGAAATCTTAGAGATCGTAGGTGGTGCCAACGCTTTGGAAGAAGCCTAAATCACTTTTTAAATTATAATAAAACCCTCTACTTCGGTAGGGGGTTTTTTGTTTTAGCAGAACCTAAAATTTGCCTGATTCTAAGGATTAGATGGCGCGTTATTTGCTACCTTTCCCCTGCAATGGCCCGATTAAACATCACCCTTAGAGGAAGAATATTTTTTTCGATGCTCCTTATTATTGGGGTATCCTTTTTTTTGACGGGAACTATATCCTTCTACCATTTTAAGCAGGAAAATGAAAGCTATCACGAAGAACGCTTAAGGCGCAAAGAGTTTGCAATTTTAGAAGCAATCAACTTCTTTTTACGGGATCAGGAGATTACCGATAATACCGATTCCATCGTTAAGATGTTCGATAATAAGGTCTGCGAACTTTCCCAAATTAACGGCCTCGATATTAATATCTACGGCCTAAATGGTAACCTACTAATTGCAAGCACCCCTTCCTTACATGAGGATAGTATTATTCCTGTAAAAATCGACTACGAACTAATGGAGCGGCTTTATAAAACCGCTGATCAGGTGTTAACCCGGCCAAAAACTGACAGTCTGCAATTTTTAAGTTCCTTCGATTTTATTCGAAATGTGAATGGAAAGCCGGTCGCTATTGTAAACCTTCCCTATTTCGACTCAGAAGATATCGGTCGCGAAGATCTGGAGGAATTTTTGTGGCGTTTGTCGGAAATTTATTTTCTACTATTTATTGCCGCTGGCTTCTTAGCTTTTTTCCTTTCCAATTACATTACCGGCTCATTGCACACCATTGCCGAGCATATTAAGAACACCAGGATAAACGACGCAAACAAGCCCTTAGAGTGGCGTTTTAACGACGAAATAGGAGCCCTGGTTAAAGAGTATAACCGCATGCTGGAAGAGTTGCGTAAATCGGCGATAAAGCTGGCGGAAACCGAAAGGGAAACCGCTTGGCGCGAGATGGCCAAACAGGTTGCGCACGAAATAAAAAACCCCTTAACGCCTATGCGCTTAAATGTGCAGTATTTGGCTAAATCACTCAAGGTAGATGAGCCCGAAAAACTAGCGGAGTTTAGCCAGTCTATGATCGATCAAATCGACACGCTTAGCTCCATCGCTTCTGCTTTTTCACGTTTTGCAAGTATGCCTGAACTGAAGTTAGAGGGCTTCCCCATCGAAGTGGTTATTAAAAGGGTAACATCGCTTTATCCGCAGTCCTCAGTAAGTTTTAGCTCAGAGAATAATGGTCTAGCTATTTACGCCGATCCGGAACAACTAATTAGAGTGATGAACAACTTGATTAATAACGCATTGCAAGCTGTTCCTAAAGAGCGAAAGGCTAAAGTTGAGGTAGAGATCAGTAAAGTAGGTGAAGAAGTATTAATTGCTGTTAGCGATAATGGTGAAGGAATTCCAGAAGAGCGACAGCAAAAAATATTTGAACCGCGCTTTACCACTAAAAGTAAAGGGATGGGCTTGGGACTGGCTTTAGTGAAGCGAATTATAGATAGTTTTAAAGGCCGAATTGAGTTTCAAACGGAAATACAAGTAGGTACTACTTTTAGAGTTTATTTACCTCTTTACCGACCCGATGAAAAATAGACGGAAGCTTTCATATACGTTTCTATTTACTTTCTTTTGTAAACACACAATTCTCAAATAATGAACTATCAAAATATTCTTTTAGAGCTAGAATCGCCTATCGCAATTCTTAAAATTAATCGTCCGCAACAACTTAACGCTCTTAATAAAGCTACCATTGAAGAACTGCACCAAGCTTTAGGCGAGCTGCGTGATATGGCGGAGATACGTGCTATTATTTTAACAGGTGAAGGTGCAAAAGCATTTGTGGCTGGAGCAGATATCAAGGAGTTTTCTGATTTCGGCGTAAATGAAGGAACGGAATTAGCCGCCATAGGTCAAGAAAGCTTGTTCGATTATATTGAAAACTTTAACAAGCCAGTTATTGCGGCGGTTAATGGTTTTGCCTTGGGCGGTGGATTAGAATTGGCCATGTCTTGTCATTTTCGCGTAGCAGCAGGGAATGCAAAAATGGGTTTACCCGAAGTTACTTTGGGTTTAATTCCGGGCTACGGCGGCACCCAACGTTTGGCTCAACTTGTTGGTAAGGGTCACGCCATGGAGATGATAACTACTGCAGAAATGATCACCGCTAGTAAAGCAATGGAGTTGGGCTTAGTAAATGAAGTGGTTGAACACGATGAATTATTAGACTATTGTCGTGGTAAGGCACTGCGTATCTCTCGGAACTCATCTAAAGCAGTGGAAAGCGCCATTAAAGCGGTTAACGCGGGCTTTAAAGAAGGGGTAAACGGCTTTAAGGTGGAAATAGAAGAATTTGGTAAGTGTTTCGGTACGGCCGATTTTGTAGAGGGAACTCAAGCCTTTATGGAAAAAAGAAAACCTCAATTTTGAGTATACGCAAAGACTTTTATTATAAAAGAAGGGCTCGTTATTATTTAAGTGACGAGCCTTCTCATTCACAGCCTTATCTATGCATAGTACTGCATGGCTATGGTCAATTGCCAGAGTATTTTATAAAACATTTTAGCCGTTTAGAGCGGAAGGATATTCTTTTTGTGGCGCCCGAAGGGTTGCATCGCTTTTACTTAAACGGTAGCAAGGGAAGGGTCGGCAGTTCTTGGATGACCAAAGAGGATCGTCTTAACGATATTGATGATTATTGTAATCTTTTAGAGGAGGTGTCGGAGCAATTGGTAGCCGAGAATCACTTCGATAAAATTGTTCTGCTTGGCTTTTCACAGGGAGTGGCCACCGCTTGCCGCTGGATGAGTCGCACTAAAAAACCGATTGATGAATTAATTCTTTGGTCGGGTGCTTTTCCGCCCGATTTAAGTTTCGAAGAGGCCGTGCAGTCGATAGGGATAAAACCGGTTTATATGTTATTGGGTGATAAGGATGAGTATGCTAAGCCAGAAATATTAGCGGAACAAGAAAGCTATCTTGCTGAAAATGGTATACAAGTACAAAGTCAACTTTTTAAGGGTGGCCATGCTATTGTCCCGGAAGTGCTAGAAGAATTAGTAGCGAAAATATTTCCCCGCTCTTAATCCTCATCTCCATCCATAAAATCGTTTAAATCACGGCGATCCTTTTTAGTAGGTCTTCCCGTTCCTTTCGCGCGATTAAGTTTGTGCATAAGCCCAATAAAGTTTTGCTTCTCGAGCTCTTCTGGAGTGGTTATATCGGTGATATAATCGGCTACTAGTTTTGCCCCAAGGCGCGATTTAGGCAAATCGAGTACCTTAATACTAAACTCGATACTGTCTTTACGAAAACTAATTTTATCGCCCACCCTCACTTCGCGAGAGGCTTTAGCCCTATCGTTGTTTACCGTTACCCGATCTTTACGCAAGGCTTCTGAAGCCAAACTGCGGGTTTTGTACTTGCGTACACTCCAAAGAAACTTATCAATTCTCATAGGACGAAAATAAGAAACCCGATGCGTTTAAAACATCGGGTTTCTTTATAATAAAGGGGGGACCTATTATTATTTACGATACACTACTTTTTGAGTGTGAGTGTTGTTGTTTTCTATAACTTTCATCAAGTAAACACCGTCCAGTAAATCGGCACTGGGTGTGTAAACCGCAGTGTTTGTGCCAGCACCAAAGTTACCTAGATGCGCTGCGTGAACCATTTTGCCGCTTAAGTCGAAAAGTTCAACTCGCACATCGCTTCTTTCGTTTAAAGCGATATCAATATGCGCGGCACCGTTAAACGGATTCGGATACACATTTACACCTTGACGGCCTGCATTGCTAAACTCTTCTTGCCCAATGGCTCTACCTTCTGTATTAAAGGTAACATTAGCAATGGCTAGGTTCATAGCTTGGAAGTTTTGATAATCACCTACTACGGTAAAGGTTACATTTAACACTTGACTAAGATCTAAAGGTGTATTTCCTGCAGAAACTAAATCTGCAATGTCAACGCTATACGTTCCCATGGAGCCATTGTTAACCGAAATAGTTTTACGGTATTGCTCACTCCAGTTGGTAATGTCATTAGTTACAAGCGTTACGGTGATTTCGTTGAAACCGCTTAAGCTAGCTTCGAATTCAATCTGATTGAACGCACTCACATCTAGTGGTAAGTGACCAGGACGAAGCATTCTGAAAACACTCACGTAATTTTTCACATTTCCGCTAAAGTTGATGTCACGCTCTAAGTGCTTCTCAGCAGGAGCCGTTGCAGTAATATAACCTGTTTCAGCACTTACATCGAAAACTGAGCTAGTAACACCTAGGTCTCTTTCAAAGTCAGTACCCCAAGGGCCATCGGCTAAGTAAAGAATATCACGACCTCCACCAACATTATTGGTCATTTCAAAACCAGAATCGAAGAGATAGTCAGTATTCCACACAATAGTCTCTTCAGTTTTAGTAGGATCTAAGGCAATTAACTCCCCGAAGTTAGCACGAGTGCCGCCCTCGAAAAGGGTACGGTTGGCTTGAATATTAACCTCACTAGCGCCAATAGTATTAACAACGTTAAGGTAGATTTTACCGTTTTCGTAATAGCCGTTTTTAACATAAACTGTAGGCGTAATTACATTGGTTGCAGTAATGCTGCTTACGCTGTTGTTGGCTTCCATTAAAGTAATAATGTCGTGTACTAAGTCTCTTGTTAGGCTTTCTGAAACAGTCCAAACTTGGAAGTTGTAAATCTTATCAGAAGGCTCAACCACGTAGTCACTTTGGTTCCAACGTGCATCAATTATAATGTCGCCATTGGCTTTTTCGTAGGCCACGAAAGTAATTGCGATATCTACAGAACTATCTGCTTGATCTAGGCGGGCCATGATAAAGTTGTGTCCTTTAATTTGTACCGTTTTAATATCGTTTAAGTTAGCTCCGTTTAAGCGATCGCAAATAACTTTGGTATGGTTATAAACTTCATTTACGGTTTCTATGGCTAATATTCCACCTAACCTGTTTTGTGTGTTGTTGTAGTAGTCTGCAGAAAACACACTTACGGCATTGGTAATACCAATTAAGTCAGTAGGGCTAGTAACAATCGCGGGAGAATTTTGAGGGCCGCTAGCAGGAATAAAGGCAGATAAATTAGCCACTTTGGCTAGGTTGTTTGCACGGAAGTCATATAATGAAGGAGCTTCATTAATTCTTTCGTAGAAAGTATGCTGTCCGCGTTTGATACGATTAAAGTTACGGCTAGCGATTAAACTGGCCATGGAACCTTCACTTTCAATACCACCATTATTAGCACCTGAACTTCCTGTTGCAATGTTTTCGGCCGCGCTGTTGTTGGTAACTACTGGATCGATTTGGTTTTGGCTTTGTACAGCCGCTACGTTTGTTCCGTTTCCATTAACTTGAACCGTTACAGTAAAAGAAACAGAGCTTCCAAAAACAACTTGAGGAATAGACCAGATACCTGTTATATTATTATAGGTGGTTCCTGCCGGAGCGTTATGACTCACATAAGAGAAATTCGGATCAATAAAGTAGGCAATTTCTACCGCAGTAGCAGGGGTTCCGCTTGTTAAGTTATCTATGGTAACAGTAAAGGTTACATTGTCACCTAAAGTGGGCGTGTTATTTGAAACACTTTGTAAAACTCTTAAATCTGCCGGACAGCGCAGGGTATTGATGTCTGCTGTAGCACTACTTCCTTGTAAGTTCCAAGTTAGGCTGCTAGCCGCAGGAAAGGTTTCTTCAAAAACACCAGAAAAAGTACCAACGGAGAAACTTGTACCCTGGCCTCTGTTTGCAGGAGCAGGCGTAAACTCATTGGATACACCAATGGCTTCGTTGATTACAGTGGCGTTTGCATTCGTGTAACCAAAACGGCCAACAATGTCGCCGTTTACATCTATATAAATACAATTGATTTCAGGAATAACAGCCATCGGAACCGTTCCTGCCATAGCGGAATAAGCAGCACAGAATTCGGAAGTACCTACACCCGAGACATAAGAGGTAGCGGTAAGTAAATTACCAACGGTGAAACCAGCGGGAAGAGGAACAGTAAATTCAAAACGATTTACGGAAGACTCTTGTCCTTGATTAAAGCCATTAACTAAACCTGGGCCATAAGAACCGGTGGTGGCGTCGTTATCAGCAGCACTGCCTTCTACAGCACTGAATAAAAAGTTTTTTCCTTGTACCATCAAGGCACCAGTGTAAAAGTCTCCTTTAAAAAATTCAATAGTAGCACCTGCTGGAGCAAAACCTTTTACAGTTAAAGATCCGCCGGCAATAGTAACCATATCAATTACGGGAAAATTGATGAGGTAGTTACCGCCATTGTCATTGTCTAAGTCATCGTTAATTGTAACAAATGGATTAGCCCCAATTTTATGGCTGTCGTTACTATTTAGAAGATCAATACCAATTTGTTTGCTAGTATTTGCCGAATTATTCGGTAAAACATTACCGTTATTGTAAATAGAGTTTCGTGTAATTTGATGCTTTTGAGCGTCGCTAGTGATAAGAATTCCTGCTCCAACATTATCGCGAATGATGTTTTTAGAAATCACATTACCTGTGTTTCCATAAATACGCATTCCGCTAGTTTCGGTGCCACTTAAACCATTATTGTAAACCGTGTTGTTCTCAATTAGGTGATCACCAGAAGATAAGTAGGAATCGAAACCATTACCTCGGTTATTGCGGAAGAGGTTTTCACGAATAGTATTGTTTATGCAGAAATCGGCAACGTCTAGACCATCACAAATAGGATCATCCAGTCCATTCTGGTTAAAGTCGTTATGATAAATATCCCAGCCAGAACAGCCACTGCGTAAAAAGCCGCCCATGGTTTCGCTGTAAGCTAGATAGTTACGGTAAAGCTTCCCGTCGTTAATTCCTAAGGCTTGAAAGTTTGGGCCACCATTAACATCTCCTACTGGAGCCATTTCGGCATGAGCCTCACTACCTAAAACACAATCATAAACGGTTAAACGACGGGCACCACCACGAGCGAGAAGGTTCGCGTTGTCGAATAAAAACCAATCATTACCGAAACTGTGAATAGCCAAACCACGCACGGTAATATCTTCACCGCCAATTTGAATACCCCATTTGAGGTTATTGTTCGGCGAGTCGTCAATAATCTCGATTTCCGGACCATCAACGGTAGGAAGGGCGATATTGTCAATACCCACTTGGCCACCAGCTCCAAAAGAAGTAGTGTTGGTATTACCGGTAAAGGCGGTTTGGGTAAAACCATCAATTAATAACACTCTGTTATTGATAGATGGAAGTTCTGTTGAAGTTATTTTAATGGTGAAAACACCCGTGGCCGCGTTGTAATTTGGATCACTGGTTGGAATGTTAAAGACCATATTGTCGATACCCCAATTGGAGTTTGCATCAACAATAGCTTGTCGCAAAGACCCTAGTCCTGCGTCGTTTGTATTGCTTACTGTTACCGTTTGGGCACTAAGGCCGAGGCTTAAAGCAATGAATAAAATGATTCCCCGTGTTTTCATATCTCTATCAGATTTTTTCAAGATTCAAAGATAAGCACTTATTAACAGCTGTTAGTAAATTTTAGATAAACGGCAACTTACATCGATTATCGGCACTTGTTTTTTGGATGAATTTTAAGTGCTTGGAGCCGATCACTAATCATTAACATTCTTTTGTACCTTAGCCTCCATTCTTAATTCAGAAAACATCTCCCCAGATTAATGAAGTGTATAGTTGTAGATGACGATCCTGTTCAAAGAGAAGCTATAAAATCATGCATAGCTTCGGTTAAAGATTTAGAGCTGGTAGGAGTTTATCCTAACGCCATTGAAGCAAGGTTAGCATTGCAGAAACGCGAGGTAGATCTTATATTTTTAGATGTAGAAATGCCCGAAATGAGTGGTATCGAATTCTTACAAAGTTTTAAGGATGTTCCTCAGGTTATTATGGTTACCTCTAAAAAGCATTATGCTTTTCAGGCTTTCGAATTTGATGTAACCGACTATATTTCTAAGCCTATAGACATGGATCGCTTTTCTTCTGCGGTTCAGCGAGCTAGGTACTATGAAGAGAACTTAAAAAAGCAGGAAACGGAAGATTCCCTTTTTATTAAATCGGATGGTGTTTTAGTAAAAATTAATATCGAAGAAATTCTTTTTGTTGAAGCTTTAGGTGACTATATAAAGCTGGTTACTGATACACAAAGACACATTGTGCATAGCACGATGAAGGCTTTTGTAGCTAAACTCCCCGATACATTTCTACGGGTCCATAAGTCACATATTATAAACCTAAAAAAGGTTAAAAAGCTAGAGGAAAACACCATTGAATTGGCAGGTACACAAATTCCTGTGAGCCGAAACAATAAAAAAATATTGATCGAAAGACTAGCTCAGCTCTAGCCTTTATTTAAGAAGGCACAAGAATCTTTATTCTGGTGTTTTTCAATTTTTCCCCACAATTTTTCTCGAATCATTTGGAAATCAAAACATTACGTTGTTGATAATTTTTTACTGCGCTTTATTCTTGGCAACAGTCTGTAATCCAAGCGTTTGGCCCTATAAATCACCCGCGCAATAAGGGGGTGGTTATATACCTCCGATTTAACAGGTTCTATAAATGGTTAGAGAGGAGATCTTGGTTAAAGTCGCGTTTAACCAGCTATTACCGATACACCAAATGTTTACTAAACACAACATTTGCGTATTATCCTGATTTAAAGCCAAACTTAAAGAAGAAAAAAACCACGAAAAAAAAAAGCCGATAACTTTCGTTACCGGCTTTTGCGCTCCCTCTTGGGCTCGAACCAAGGACCCTCTGATTAACAGTCAGATGCTCTAACCAGCTGAGCTAAGGAAGCATTGTATTTCCCTCAAAAAGGGGCTGCAATATTAGTACCTTTCTTTAAAATAAACAATCTTTGCTGAAAATATTTTAGCACAAATAATGAGTTTATTAATTGTAGGCACAGTAGCCTTCGACGAGCTAATCACTCCTTGGGGCGAATCAGGTAGAATTATCGGAGGATCAGCAACTTATGCTTCGCTCTCAGCGGCGAACTTTAAAAATGATATTTCCATAGTATCCATTATTGGCGAGGATTTCCCCGAAGCCAAACTAGAGTTGATGCGTAAAAAAGGCATCGACACAAGCGGAATTAAGCGAGTGGAAGGTGGGAAAACGTTCTTTTGGAAGGGAAAATACCACCAAGACATGAACACCCGCGACTCTTTAGAGACCGAATTAAATGTATTGGCTGATTTTGACCCCATCTTACCCGAAAAAGCCCAAGACGCGGAATACCTTATGTTAGGCAATTTAACGCCAGCTGTACAAATGAAGGTCCTAAAGCAAATGAAGCAGCGTCCCAAACTGGTTATCATGGATACCATGAACTTTTGGATGGATATTGCCATGCCCGAATTAAAAGAGGTCTTAAAAGAAGTGGACCTGCTAACTATAAATGACGAAGAAGCGCGTCAGCTTAGTGGTGAGCACTCCCTGCTAAAAGCGGCACGTAAAATCTTTACCATGGGACCAAAATATCTGATTATTAAAAAAGGAGAACACGGTGCAATGCTTTTCCACGGAGATCAGAAATTCTTTTGCCCCGCTTTACCATTAGAAGAAGTATTTGACCCAACAGGCGCAGGCGATACATTTGCCGGTGGTTTTATTGGACAAATCGTGCGTGAAGATGACATCTCTTTCGATAGCATGAAACGCGGCGTAATCTATGGTTCCGCTATGGCTTCCTTTTGCGTAGAGGAATTCGGTACCAAGAAACTTCTTAATATGAGCGCCAAAGACATTCATGAAAGAGTGATGCAATTTGTCGACTTGGTGGACTTCAATATTAATTTGGAGAATAATTAACACAAACCCAACTCACTAACAAAGAAAAGCGTCATTATCCCACAGAGTGAGGGTGGCGCTTTTTTTTAGTTGAAAAATTAAAGGAAGAATTCTTTACTCGTGCATAGAAACCGTCGTATTTAGTACTTTGGTGCTTTGTAATTAAAAGAATGAATATAGACCCCCAACTTATAGAAGCTTGTAAACGTGAAGAGCGTAAGGCCCAGTTTGAGCTATATAAGTTGTGCTATGGCATTTTAATGTCGGTTTGCTTTCGCTATGAGCGCAATAAAGAAGATGCAGAGTTTTTACTAAACAAAGCTTTCTTAAAGATTTTAAAAAATCTGGAATCTTATGCAGATACGGTTCCCTTTGAAGCGTGGATTAGAAGGATCACCATTAACACAGCCATCGACGAGTATCGTAAAAACCAACGCTCTAAAATTGACTACGTAGAAGAGCCCATGCAGCTAGCAGGGCTAACGGAGATGGATTATAACGAGGCGGATAAGAATTTTGATGCCGAAGAATTACTGGCTTTGGTGCAAAAGCTGCCGCCGGCTAGTCAAAAGGTTTTTAACCTTTATATTATTGATGGCTACAACCACAAGGAAATAGCCGAACAATTAGGTATGAGTGAAGGTACCAGCAAATGGCACCTGAGCAGCGCTAGAAAGAAGCTGCAAGAGATGATGAAAAAGATTATTAATAACGTTGCTGTATTTCTGTTATGACGGAAAAGGAATTACATAAACTCTTTGCCGACAAGCTTAAGAGTAATTCTTTTCCTTTCAATGAGAAGGCTTGGATGTCCATGGAGCAAATGCTAGACCCACAAGAGCCACTTTCGGAGATGGAATATAGCAAGCTGTTTAAGGATAAACTTTCTACGGCAAGTTTTGCCTATAACCCAGCAAACTGGGACGAAATGGAGCTAAAGCTTAATGAAGCCCAAGGTGCCATGAGCCAGGAAGAAATGAAAAACCTCTTCCAAACTACACTTCAATCTCAAAACTTCAAGTTCAATCCCGCTAACTGGGAGCGCATGGAGGCGATTTTAAATACTAAAGCTAAAAAAACGCTATTCTACTTTTGGCGCAGCGCAGCCGCAATATTCATCTTTGCCGCTTCCGTTTTAGCATTTAATTATACCCTGCAAGCGCCGCTTACTAGCAGGCCTGCTGAACAAAATATATCCCTTAGTCCGAAGCAAAATACTCCCGCTGTTGTAAGTCCCAAAACTGAATTACCAGCTAATCTAAGCCCTGCGTATAGTAATAAGACTGAGGATATAGCCTCTACCAATTTACCCCCTAGTTCTACTTCTGCAAAAACGCCCGTGGCTTCGCCAACTAAGGCCATCTTGCCACCGAGCAATAACAATACAGGCGAAAATCTAACTTCACTTGCCGCAGCAGAGCTGTCTACTAATCTCGTTTCACCCTTTACGGGAGATGCGTCACAAGAAGAAACTTTGTTAGCCAATAATGCGGGCATTAACAGCCGAGATTGGCGCGACTTAAGTATAGATCCAGTAAGAATGAGCTTAGCTGAGCAGGCTACAAACAATGCTTTTACCGTTGCCGCTCCTCCTTCAAAAGAGGTTTACGTTCCAATGAACTATTCTAAAATTAGCTTACAAGGTGGGCCGTCCATAAATCCTGCTTATAATGGCAGTACAGGAACGGGTTTCTTCGCGGGCTTAGAATATGAATATGGCTTTAACGAGCGCATATCGATAAGTGCCGGGCTTATTTACAATTATGGTGGTGATATGGGTATCGAAAGCATTAGCGACAGCACCTTTTTCGGCTTGGCTCGCACCGATGTTGAAACTCACAGTCACTATAAAAATATGTCGGCTATACGTTTGCCAATAAGTTTTAATGTTAAGATCAATCCTAAGCATAGTTTTAGCCTTGGTGCTTACGCAGATGCGATCATAGCAGTAACTATGGATGAGGAGAAAACCACAACCATTTTTAAACAAGATCCTAAGGTTGAGAAAATGAGCGGTGTAGCGCCGGAAAGTAGTTTTACAAACTATAGTGCTGGTGCGCAAGTAGCTTATACATACCAGTATTCAAAACGCTTTAGTGTCGGACTTAGCCAACAATATGGATTTGTCGATCTAACCAACGATAATCAACAAAATTTCAGCAAACACCACCAAACAAGCCAGACCAATTTAGTATTGAAATATAGTATTTGGCAGTAATGAAAAAGGCAATAGCTTCTCTTATAGGAGTAGTCTTGATAGCGTCGGCTTGCACCAAGGATACAAGTTTAGATCAAGCAGAATATAGCGATAACCCCCTCTTTTACTTTAGCGGATCCGTAAATGGTTTGCCCGTTAATGTTCAAGCAGGTAAAGATGGTTACGCCATGTACACACATTATTTTTTAAAGGATAGTGTGTTGCATATGGAAAGCATTTTAGCAGCGGATAGCCCAGCTTACCGCGAGGCTTTTAAAATTGATATCCATGGTGGTGAATTAAGCAATAGCATTTCCAATACTAACTATTCCAGCAGCTTAATAAATGGACCTATTGCTCTGGCTGACGCATCAGGTTATCCGCGTCGCCCCCACGTTTACGATTATATTTTTACGAGTGATTCTTTAAATGGCAATATTCCATTACAATGGACCACTCCAAAGGGAAGTTATTATGGCGATAGTTGCAATTATTTGGAAGTAAACGCTTTAGAACAACAAAGTTTTAAAGTAGAAATGCAATCTGCAGGTCCATTGTCTTGTACGCCTCTCGTAGCACACACTATTCTCACGCAAGGCCAGTGTAAGGCCGAAATGCACATTTTAAAGAGTACAAATTCAGTTTTAATTGCAGAAGCGCGCAGCCGAGTGGGCCTTATAAAGTCAATACAATGGTCGGTTAACGATCAAAATGTAGGTACAGGACTTACTTTAAGTTATGATGTATTAGGCTTTTCTCCCGGTTACCGATTAAAAGCAAGAATTGTATTTGAAAGTGGTTGTACCGAAACAATTGAAAAAGTTATTCTAGCGGGTTCCCCACAATGTGATATCAATTTGAACTACCAAAAATTGCCTCGTCGCGACTATAATCCCCACAATTTAGGAACGGTTTCAGTTTCTTATTTTGATGCGAATGGCAAAGAGTATAATAGTCATTATGCTTACAATACTGGACACTTTAGTATCGAGTCCATTGCGAACTATAATGAATCGATGAGCTCGGGTACCACAGTAACCAATAATCACAAACGCTATAGCTTCTCGGGAGATTTAGTCCTGAAAAGTAGCGACGGAAGCAGCGTTCAGCTAGATAATATTTTCGGAATTTTCGCGGTAGAACACCCAGACTAGGCCTGGAAAGAAATTAGCACCTGCCCTTTTTCCACGGCCGCTCCAATGGTGCAGTCAATGCTTTTAATAAGGCAATCGGCTTCGGCTTTTAGCACGTTTTCCATTTTCATAGCCTCTAATACCATTAAGGCCTGCCCCTTTTTTATACTATCGCCCGGAGCTACTTTAACTTCTAAAACTAAGCCAGGCATGGGGGCTTTAAGGTCATTAACCGTAACCGCGTTTAGGTGTTCCATACCCAGATCTTTTAGCAGTAAATCGAAGCGATCTGCCGCTTTTACTGGGTACGATTGGCCATCAATTTCAATCAAGAACTCTTTTTTCTCGTAGTCTGCTTCTAAAACCTGTACCTCATAACTTTTGTTATTGCGGATCAGGCTAAAGCCTTTTTTTGCGTTTCCTAAGAGGTCAAGCGTATAGCCTTCACCGTTTAAAGAGCCTGATTTTTTTAAGGCATTTGCTTCAAGCTCAAAGCTTTGACTATTTACCTTTATCTGAAATTTTTCGCTTGCCATGTTTACGATACTTTTGCGGAAGCTAAGTTAAGAATAAGCCATGCAACGCGGTATACTTTTCCTCCTTTTTCTGTTGAGCTTTCTTACCCTTTTTGGGCAAAGCACCGAGCCGAGCATAGAATTGTCTTTTCAATTTAGTAGCGCCGAAGAAATAAGTTTTAAGGCCTTAGCCCGACCTTCAAACTGGTCTTCTGAAACGGAGATTAAGCTCCTGCAAGCAGAAAACTTAGAAGTGTATCTGCTCAAAGCGGGCAGCCGTAAAAGGCTTGACTTTAATTACGATGGTCAACAAGTAGTTATTCCCTTCCAAAATTTGCCGCATCCCTTAGCTCGTTTGGAACTGCACTATACTTTAAGTAGAGAGTATTTAGTGGAAATGGAAGCCTGGCACTATTTACAAGAGGGTTTTAGTCTTAATGCTGCAAGGCTTTCGGCCGAAAGTGCTTTTAAGGCCGAATTAGGCTTTGTTTTCCCTTGCTTCAACGCAGATCGTCATCAATGGGCATTGAACCTAATAACCGCCAAGCCGTGGCTTATTAGTACTCCCTTTGAGGAAGACTTTCGGGTTGATTTAAACAACGAAACGGCGCATTATTACACATCTGCGCAAGCGCAAAAGCCTGAGGCATTATACATTTTGGCAGGACCATTTAAAAGTTCAAAGGCAGAGAAGCAGTTAGAGGAAATTGCAGAGAACGAAAGAACCGAAGCTTTAGCAGGGCTCAGTGCAGAAGAACGCGCCATAGCTAAAATGCAGGAAGATTTTCCCGAACTATTGGCTTTTATAGCGAAGAAAAGAGAACAGGTTTGGTCGCAAAATGACTTAGAAAAACTAATTAGACCAAGAAAAGACCTTAATCAGCTTTACTTAAAATACGAAATGTTAAATCCTGCGCTTAAAAGCAAAGCTAATTTTTTAAACGAGCAGAGAATCATCCTAAACAGTGCGAAAAGCCTTCAGCAAGCGAGTTTATGGCAAGAAGAGTATTATCAAATTTCATTGGGAGAAGACTATTTAGACGCCCATCTGCACCAGCAATACCAAGCACAGTTGATGCAGGATAAACATAGTTGGTATCTGTTTTTACAGCGCTATTTGGCTCCGCAAAATCTTACATTGGCGGATACGATTAATTTAACAGACACCGCTATTTCTCTGTCGCAGCGCGAATATCTTTCTACCGCTGCTGTTCTGTATAAAAAACGGGCCCCTCAAACTCTTAAACTCAGTTATCAATATTCCTATCCGCGTAAAGCGATGCGAATAAGTGTAAGCCAGCCCGACTCCAGTTTATTCGGGGTAGTAGAGTTAAGCGCCTTGGCCATTAATGCAGGGGATAGCATCCATGGAAACTTCGATTTTCACTTCAATATAGGCGATACGATCTGGTGGCCCTTAGAAAGCGCTCCTCGCAGCCTATATATAAATTCGCTCAGTAAAAAATGGAATTTCTTCAAGCTAGATGAAAAACGCCCAGAAGCCTATTATCTCTTTGACTTTAGTCAATCGAAAGATCCAGTACTAAAGCGTAAGGCTTTGCTAGCTTTGTTAGAGACTAAAAACGCGAATTTATTGGCAACGGTGATGGGGATTGCCCTTGATAGTGGCGAACGAGAATTGCAGCTTTTGGCCTTAGCGAAGACTGAAAAACTTAATGTAATCGGTAAACAAAAACTTGCGGAAAGCATTAAAATGTTGGCCGAGCAGAGCGAGGATGTTAAACTAAAGCAAAAAGCAACCGAAGCCTATAAAATCATCGTGCCTTAAACGGATTGGAATGAGTAGTTTTGCCTACTTTTTAGCATTAATAGATTAAACATCCCTATGGATATTTTTATACAAGCCTCACAATTTTTATTGAGCCTTTCTTTACTGATCGTTTTACACGAGTTTGGCCACTTTATTCCTGCCAAATTATTCAATACTCGCGTAGAGAAGTTTTACCTCTTTTTTGATCCCTACTTTTCGCTTTTTAAGAAGAAAATTGGCGGCACCGAGTACGGTATTGGTTGGTTGCCTTTAGGCGGATATGTAAAAATATCGGGCATGGTAGACGAAAGCATGGACAAAGAGCAATTAAAAGAAGAGCCCAAACCCTGGGAATTCCGCTCTAAACCAGCTTGGCAGCGTCTTATTATTATGGTGGGTGGTGTAACGGTTAACGTAATTCTGGCCATCGTTATTTATGCCGGTATGATGATGTATTATGGCGAAGATTACCTTCCGGTAGATGGCATAAAAGATGGCTTGATGGTAGACGATAATGGCAAAGCTATTGGTCTGCAAGACGGCGATTTAGTAGTAGCGGTGGATGGTAAAAAAATCGAGCGCTTTACCGAAATCCCTAAGGAAATTCTTTTAAGCGAAAATACGATTAGCATTGTGCGCGACGGCAAAACAATCGATTTGCCCGTTTTAGATGAGCATAAAAAGATCCTTCTTGATGATCAAACTCCTATTGTTGGTTTACGCTTTCCTTACATCGTAGGTGGATTTACCGACACCTCTGTAGCAGAGCCGGCAGGTTTAAAAGTAGGTGATAGCATAGTAAGCTTTAATGGTAGCGCGATAAAGTATTACGATCAGTATTTAGATAGTATTCCCAAATATGCCGGACGCGAATTAAGCTTCGGTTTATACCGCGATGGAAATTTCCAAACGGTAAGTATGATGGTGCCTGCACACGGCAAGATTGGGGTTTACCCAGGTGGAAAAAGCCCCGCATATTATTATCCAGTAGAGACTGTTAAATACGGGTTCTTTGCGGCTGTACCAGCGGGCTTGTCAAAAGCTACCACGGTTCTTAAAGACTATATCCGTCAATTTAGACTCATCTTCAACCCAGACACAGAAGCTTACAAACAGGTAGGTGGCTTTATTGCCATCGGTTCACAGTTTGATACAGAGTGGAATTGGGAGCGTTTTTGGTCCTTTACGGCCTTCTTAAGCATTATGCTCGCCTTCCTTAATATTCTTCCTATTCCTGCTTTAGATGGTGGCCATGTGGTATTCGTTTTATGGGAAATGGTTTCGGGTAGAAAGCCTTCAGATAAAGTATTAGAATACGCCCAAGTAGCTGGCTTTGTAATCCTACTTTCCCTTATCGTGTTGGCTAATGGCAACGATATATTAAAACTCTTTAATTGATTCATCGGTTTTAGGCATCTGCTTTAAGCAGATGGGAAATTAACCGGCTATTCGGCGGCAAGGCGGCTGAGCTTTTATAAATTTGTTTTCTCTCAAAACACAAGACTATGTACGGCAAATTGCAAGGACAATTACAGGCAGAACTCGAACAAATCGAAAAGGACGGCCTGTATAAACGCGAACGAATTATAACCGGCGAACAAGGAGCCGAAATTACCGTACAAGGCGGTAAAAAGGTGCTTAACTTTTGTAGTAATAACTACCTAGGTTTATCTTCTCACCCTAAGGTTGTTGAAGCGGCTAAAGCGGCTTTAGATAGTCACGGTTTCGGCATGTCATCGGTGCGCTTTATCTGCGGAACTCAGGATATTCACAAAGAATTAGAAGAAAAAATCGCGCAGTTTTTAGGAACGGAGGATACGATTTTATACGCTGCCGCTTTTGATGCGAATGGTGGTGTTTTCGAACCACTACTTTCCGCCGAGGATGCCATTATTTCTGATTCTTTAAATCACGCTTCCATCATCGACGGAGTGCGCCTTTGTAAAGCACAGCGCTTCCGTTATGCCAATAACGACATGGCCGATCTAGAGGCACAATTAATCGAGGCTTCTAAAACCGCGCGCCACAAAATTATCGTTACCGATGGCGTTTTTAGCATGGATGGCTATGTAGCACAGCTCGATAAAATCTGCGATCTAGCGGAAAAATACGATGCTTTGGTAATGGTGGACGAATGTCATGCTACGGGCTTTATCGGCAAAACGGGTCGAGGTACCCACGAGCTAAATAATGTTTTAGGACGAATTGATATCATTACCGGTACTTTAGGTAAGGCTTTAGGCGGCGCTATGGGTGGTTTCACTTCCGGTAGAAAGGAAATTATTGATCTTTTACGTCAACGATCACGCCCTTATTTGTTTTCAAACTCACTCGCTCCCGCCATTGTAGGCGCGTCCAACGCCGTATTTGATTTACTAAGCGAAAGCACCGATTTACGCGATAAATTGGAAGGTAATGTGCAGTATTTCAAGAAGGAAATTAAGGCAGCAGGTTTTGACATTAAGGATGGCGATTCCGCTATCGTTCCCATTATGCTTTACGATGCGGCCTTATCGCAAAAATTTGCCGATGCCCTTTTAGAGGAAGGCGTTTATGTGATCGGTTTCTTTTACCCAGTGGTGCCGAAAGAGCAAGCGCGTATTCGCGTGCAGCTTAGCGCAGCCCATAGTGTTGAGCATTTAGATAAAGCAGTGGCGGCTTTTACCAAAGTAGGTAAGGCTCTTGGCGTTATTTCTTAAGTCGCTAATCATAGAATTAATTCATTTTAGGCTCCCACTGGGGGCCTAAAATTTTTCCAGCACCAGCTCTTCGTTTAAATAGAGCAGCATTTTTTCGGCAACGGTAAAACCGGCTTCTTCAATAAGGCGAGCATATTCTTCCACTTGTTGCCGATGCTCTTCTTGTCTTTCCCCCGTTTTATAGTCAATAATAAAAGCCTTATCGTTTATTAATACCACGCGATCGGGGATTTTACGATTGGCACCAGGAATTAGGATGCTCCTTTCATTTAATACATCTGCCTGAGCGCTAAACAGGTTTTTTAATTCGGAATGCTCGAGGACCTGGAGTACTAAGTCCCTTATTTCGTTCAGTTCTTCGCTGCTAAACCAACCTTTATTTTGGGCATTTTTAAGGGCGAAGTCAAGATCGCTACTTTGCTTTATTTGCGATAAAAGCTGATGCACCTGACTACCCCTAAGGCGCGCGGCTTTACCACTTTGTTCCCAGTTTTTCGGGGCGGAGCTTAAAACGGCAATAACCTGTTGCCAAGGTCTTACGCTAAAATTATCTGGGCTTTTTAGGTTTTCGGAATCCGTGCGCGTGCCATCCAATTGTAGTTTCTCTCCGAAACTAAAGAAATCTTCTTGCTCGGGCTGAAGATGCTGATACAATAAACTCTGCCAGTACTTTCCATCGGCTTTGTCGCTTTGCTCTTGGGCAGAAAAGATATAAAGTTCTTTTTCGGCCCGCGTGTAGGCTACGTAATAGCGATTAATGGTGTCGAGAAGCATCAACTTATCTTCCTCCTCCAAGTCTTTTAAATATTGATCGAGATAGCCGCTGGCGTCTTTATGGGGGCTAAGTAGATTAACCAAAGAAACAGGCAGTTCCTTAAAGCTTTCTTTTGCGGGCAATTGCAGCCAGAGCTTCTCACGGTGTCGTTTATTAATTAAGGCGCCCGCGCTGAAAGCCGCAATTACCACGGGAAACTCCAGACCTTTAGATTTATGTATGGACATCACCTGAATAGCATCTAATTCCTGCGGCATTTGCACGCTTTCCGAATGCCCTTTTTCGTACCACCATTCAATAAAGCTTTCCGCTAAAGGGCTTTCGCGACGAATGAAATCATCGACTTGATCAATCAATAATTGCAAATAGGGGTCATTCTCCAGTTTAAGATCGAGTTGATGAATAAGGCGATAGACCTTCTGCAAGAGATCTAGGCCATCCCAATTCTGAAAGTTAAAGCCTGGTATCTGTTCTTCCAAAAAAGCGGTTTCTAAGCTAAGTTCTTGGCGACCGTGAATTTTAAAGTACTCATGTCGGTCAATATGCTGACCAAATATTTCATAACTTAATAAAAGCCAATCTTTTCGAATGGAATAGTCTTTGGGGTTTTCCAACATATTTAGGAAGGAAATGATTGCTTTTACCTCGGCAGAAGCACCGATGTTTAAACTATCTACACTGAGTAGTTTTAGGTATTCTCCTTCGGGTAAGCTAAGGCTATCCTCATTTTGCAGAAGAAATCGCGCAATTGCTCTGCCTTGTGCATTGGCTCCCACAAGAATACAGATGTCGGATTGTTTGAAACCGCGGGCTAAACTGTCTTTAATGGTTGAGGCAATCTGTTCAAATTGAGCGGTTTGATAGTTGTCTTTCCCCAAGAAACGTACTTCCACATAACCGCCATCTGTAGCGCGGGCAATTTGTCCACTTTCGCTGTAAATGCGTCTAAATTTTTCATCACTAAAGTTATTCGCTAGTGACTCAAAGAGTTGATTATTAAAGCTGACAATATTTTTATGGGAGCGAAAATTCGAATCGAGGTTTATGGTTTCACGTGGATAAAGCTCCTGCCCGGCAAAGCGATTGGAATCTTCTACATTGTTGTAGAGATCAATAAACAGCTGTACCTCCCCGTTGCGAAAGCGATAAATACTCTGCTTGGCATCGCCTACAATCATGGCGCTACTGCCCCCCTCGGCGAGGGAGTTGTTAATGAGCGGTACCAAGTTTAACCACTGTAAAGTGGAGGTGTCTTGGAATTCATCAATAAAAAAGTGCTGAAAGCGATCGCCCAGTTTTTCGTAGAGAAAAGGCGCGGGCTGACTGCGCAGGTTATCGCTAATAATCTTGTTAAACTCCCCAATAGGAATGCGATTACTCTCTTCTTTAACTACCTCGAGTTGTAGAGCAATTTCTTTCAGAACCGCTAAGCCATACAAGCTTTTTAAGGTCGACTTTATGTAGAGGTACTCTTCGTAGTGATCGGCAAGATATTGATGGATTCCAAGAATCTGGATTTTAAAATCCTCTTGGTATTGATCCATCAAAGCCTTATCGGCAGGGGCCGCATTTTTAGCATAAAGGTTTTGACCTGCTTCCAGCACAGGCTGAAGACTGGCTTCGGTAAAAAAACCAAAAGCTGTGGTCATTCCCAGAGTGCGGTTCCACAGGGTTCCACGGCTAAAACACTTCACGTGCAATCCGCGCTCTTCGCCCCAACTTATCGCATCTTGCGCAAGCTTTTTTTGCCCCGCTTCGATTTGCTTTACGCGTTTGCTCAGTTCCTTTTCTATTTTTAAAAAGTCGGCTGTGCTAAGCTCTTCTAATTGCTGCAGATAAGGTTGGGCCTTTTCCTTAAAAAGTTGACGCGCAGTGTCAAGGAGAATATTTTTGTAATTGGTGGAATTTCCGTCATTTAACTGTCCTTCCACAAAGCGCAACAGCACCTTGGTATGATCGGAGTTAGCTTGCAGTTCGCTAAGCATACGATCTATCGCTTCCTCTAAAATGAGTTGGTCTTCTAACTCGACTTGGTAATTACTACTCAGCTTTAAGTCGCGGCTAAAAGAGCGAATTAAGCGGTTGGTAAAACTGTCGATAGTGGAAACCGAGAAAGCCGAGTAATTATGTAAAATTCGTTTCAGACTATTTTGGGCGCGATAAGCTAGTTTTTCGGGCGCCACCTCTAATTCTTCTGCCAAGGTGTGGCAATAATCGACGCCTTTTTGGTCGAGCTTGGGATATGTACTCAGCAGAAAAAGCTGCTTTAGCAATCGTTGCTTCATCTCTTGCGCGGCCTTTTTAGTAAAGGTTATCGCTAAGATGTGCATAAAACTGCTGGCCTCATCTTGCGCTAAGCAAAGCTTTAAATACTGCCTAACAAGGCTATAGGTTTTTCCCGCTCCCGCAGATGCGTTATAAACAGTAAAAGGTGCGCGCATAAAAGATTTTGCCTCTAAGTTAATCAAGGAAATAGATTGAGCAAGTAGCCCCTTGCGACCTTATTTGTATTTTTCGTCCATGAAAAAGAGTTTCAAGGGAAAGGTAGTTTGGATAACCGGCGCTTCAGAAGGCATTGGCTTGGCTTTAGCGGAGGCTTTTGCTAAAGAAGGAGCAAAATTAATCGTATCGGCTCGCCGGAAAGATAAACTGGAAGAAGCGGCAAAATCTTGCCTAGTCATAGGCGCAAGCGAGGTAAAAGTTCTGCCTTTCGATTTGGCCGATGAAACTGGCATAGAAGAAGCTTGTAAAATTGCAGAGGCGACATTTCAGGGTATAGACCTATTACTTTTAAACGCGGGCATTTCCCAGCGTGCCTTTGCGGCAGAAACCTCCATTGACATATTCGATAGGTTAATGAAAATCAATTATTTATCGAATGTACGTATTACCCTAAATACATTGGATACTCTTTTAAAACACAAGGGGCAAATAGCCGTAATAAGTAGTTTGGTGGGAAAATTTGGCAGTCCTTATCGTTCGGGTTACGCCGCTTCAAAACATGCTTTACACGGCTTTTACGATAGCCTACGCGCGGAGCATCCCGGTCAATTAGAAGTTGGTATTATTTGTCCCGGATTTATAAAAACGCAGCTTTCGCTCCACGCCCTCAAGGGAGATGGGCAAGCTTTAAATGAAATGGATGAAGCTCAAGCGCAGGGCATGCCCGCTGAAGTTTTTGCTGCTAAAGCACTGGCGGGACTAAAACGAGGCAAAGCTGAAATGTATATTGGCGGAAAAGAACGCTTTGGGGTTTATTTAAAACGCTATTTTCCGGCCTTATTTCGACGAATTATTAGCAAGGCGAAAGTGCGCTGATAGGTTTGCATTATCAGACTTAACCAGAAATTAATCCAAAAGCTTGGTGAGAGAACTTTCTGCTGCTTAGATTTGTTCTACATAATACGTTAAACACAAACACCATAAAATTCAATAACATGGCATTCGAATTACCAAATTTACCTTACGCTCACGACGCATTAGAACCACACATCGACGCTAAAACCATGGAAATCCACCACGGCAAGCATCATGCAGGTTATACTTCTAAATTAAACGCCGCAATTGAAGGAAGCGACTTAGCTTCTAAATCAATCGAAGATATTTTAGCAAATGTTTCATCTGCTGGAGCAGGAGTAAGAAATAACGGCGGTGGTTTTTACAACCACAGTTTATTTTGGAGCATTATGTCTCCGAACGGTGGCGGAAATCCAAGCGGCGAATTAGCGGAAGCGATTAATGCAGCTTACGGATCTTTCGAAAAGTTTAAAGATGCATTCTCAAATGCTGCTGCTACTCAGTTCGGTTCAGGTTGGGCTTGGCTATCGGTAAAGGCTGGCGGAAGCGTTGAGGTTTCAAGCACAGCTAACCAAGACAATCCTTTAATGGATGTGGTTGAGCATAGAGGAACTCCAATTTTAGGCTTAGATGTATGGGAACATGCCTATTACCTAAACTACCAAAACCGTCGCCCCGACTACATCGAAGCTTTTTTCAATGTAATTAACTGGGAAGAAGTAGCACGTAGATACGCTGCAGCGAAGTAAATTCTTTTAGCATAAGATTGAAACCCGTCCTTGTGGCGGGTTTTTTTATGGTCTAAAGCCAAGATGTGTTTTTAATTGAGCCTATAGAATCGAAAAAGAACAGGTCATTAATTATATTCGCAGCATGCAGTTGCCTCCCAATAAGAAAATCTACTTTGCCTCCGATCAGCATTTAGGCGCCCCTAATTATGAGGCGAGCTTAAAGCGCGAGAAACATTTTGTAAAGTGGCTCGATCAGATTAGTGTTGATGCGGCCGAAATTTTCATTGTGGGCGACCTCTTTGACTTTTGGTTCGAATACAAAAAAGCGGTTCCTCGCGGATTTGTAAGGGTTTTAGGAAAACTAGCGGAATTGAGCGATGCGGGAATACCCATTCACATCTTTACCGGTAATCACGACATGTGGATCTTCGACTATCTGCCGCAAGAAATTGGCGCTAAACTATACCGTGAACCCATTGAAAGAGAGTGGAATGGCAAAAGCTTTTATATTGGTCATGGCGATGGATTAGGTCCGGGCGACTACGGCTATAAATTCATTAAGCGCATTTTTGCCAATCCTTTTTTACAATGGTCTTTTGCGCGTTTACATCCCAATTTCGGCATTGGATTAGCTGATTTTTTATCGAAAAGAAGCCGTGCTAAAACGGGGCATAAGGATGCTATCTTTTTAGGCGAAGAAGAGGAGTGGTTGGTGATTTACTGCCGTGAAATTTTAGCCCAAAAAAAGATGGACTATTTCGTTTTTGGTCATCGCCACTTACCCCTAGATATTCAACTTAAACCGGAAACCGCCCGTTACATTAACCTCGGTGATTGGATCACCTATTACACCTACGCGGTATTTGATGGCGAGGAGCTTAAGCTGGAGAAGTTTCCGATGGGGTAGTTCAGGCTCTTGGGTATTCTCCCCAAACGCATCCTTAAAAAACAAACCAAAGCTGAGCCTAAGCGGTAAAACTAGGATGAGACTTTTATTAAGCCTATTATTTTTGGGAAGGTCGATCTTCGCTCCAAGGCAAATTTTTATAGCAGCCTAACAGTTAATCAGCACCAATCCCGCCAGTATGATTTTAGCGGTTTTAATATCCGCCACAGTGAATTACTTGGACCTCATCGCCTGAGCGTTGATCTAGGTTTTCGCGCCTCTCACACTTAGGTGGTTGTCTAATGGTTGGCATAGCGGAATAGCAGGATATTATTTGGATGAATTTTTTAATCACAGTTATCGGTCTTTAATTCTAGGAAGCTCGGTCAATTATGTTTTCAGTAATGGCAAGGGCTTTATTCGCCCCAGTCCTATTCGCCTAATTAGTGGCTTAAGGTCGGAAAGCAATCGGGTTTTGGGCATTCGGTTATTAGTAGATTGTGGCAGTCGCCTTTTCTAGGATAAAGTGAAAAAAGGGAACTTTAGAAAGATCTTTTGGCCTAGGTATAATGCGCCTATGTATTCGCTTCAATACTCATCAAGGCCTTGTGCATCCCGTTTTTCATGTAAGAATGGACTTTACTCTGACTTTCAAAAAATCAGAGGCTACTCCAAAACTGCGTTAAGTAGTTAGTTTTAGCCCTACCTTTGCACCCTTCAAAATTGGTATATTCCACAAGACGCTTCCTATGATGTCATATGTCCAAATTGCCTCAAGAGCATAAATTTATTGATCTTTCAGATTATGGAAGACCAATTGCAAAGCTTATCGCAAACGCACTCAAAACAACTACTTTCACCCCCATTCATGTAACAATTGGCTTTATAATATCGGGTTTATTGGCCATACTCTTTATTCTGCAGGGTTATTATTGGTTAGCGGCTTTCTTCTTAATTTTCAAGTCTATTTTAGATGCAGCTGATGGTGAGTTAGCAAGAGTGAAACAAACACCTTCCTACACCGGTCGCTATCTAGATTCTGTGGCAGATATCGTTCTCAATGCCATGTTTTTCATCTCCATTTGGCATATCAATCAATCTGCTTTTTGGATCTGTCTTTTAGCATTTTTTGGAATGCAACTGCAGGGCACCTTGTATAATTACTACTATGTTATTTTACGAAATAGAGTCGATGGCGATACTACCAGTAGAGTCTTTGAATACGAAACCCCAATCGCTTTAGAAGGAGAAACGCAGAAAAGTGTAAACATTCTTTTTGCTCTATATAAAATTCTCTACGGGGTATTCGACAAAATAATCTACATTCTAGACGCTAATGCCGACCAAGGTAAAGCGCTGCCAAAGTGGATGTTAACTCTTCTCTCAACCTTTGGCTTGGGTTTCCAGCTATTAATTATTGCCCTAATGCTAGTTCTGGGTTTGAAAGCATTTATTCTTCCTTTCTTCCTGTATTACTCGGTGATGATTATTGTTTTAATTTCTATGCGTAGGGTTTTTTATTAACAAAGCTTTGCTCTACAGCACATTAAACTAAAGTTTCAACCGCAATCCTACAATAATGGTGCGCGGTTGTAAGGGCCCATAAATATAACTAGCATCTCGCTCCGCCCCTCGATCGAAATCGCTTTGATAGGCATTAAAAATATTTTGTATCCCCGCGTTGAGCTCCATTTGCCAGTCGTCCCCTTCTAGTAGTTGGAAATCGGCGATAAGGCCAAAGTCAAAGAAGTCTGGACTGCGTTTTAGCACGGTGCGCTCCGTATCGGGATTGATTACATGTGGTACGAGCATCGGCCCGCTGTAGCTAAGATTGGCGTTGATATCGAGTTTGGGATTGAGGCTGTACTTAAGGTTGAAGAATCCGTATAGTTCGGGGCTACGCAACATATCTTCCGTTAGCACTTGGTCATTGGAAGAGTCAGGATTTTGCCAAATTAGCTCTGCTTCTTGATAGCGGTTTCTTTGCATACTTAAACCGCTTCGTATTACAAGCCAATCTGCGTAAGCGTAATTATATTCTAAGTTAATTCCATAAACCATAGCACCTTTGCCATTGCGCTTGGTGATTAAAGCGGTGCCATTACTAAGGGCGCGTTGTTCACTGAGAATGAAGGGGTTTTCTAAGATAGTATAAAAGCTTTCTGCGATAAATTGCTGCTCACTCTTCTTTCCTTCTTTTTGTAGACTGTAGGATAAATTGAAGCTATGGCTAAACTCAGTTTTTAGATTGGGGTCTAATACTACGAAAAGGGCTGCGCCACCTACGGTTTCAATATGAAGGTCTTCGTTAAAAGCTTGGGGCGCTCTAAAACCTCGGGAGTATCCAGTTCTTATGCTTGCGTGTGGATGTATGTCATATTTAAGACTGAGGCGAGGCGAAGCAATATTAAAGTTTCGCGCCGTAGTGTGGTCGCCTTCTACAAAACGGTATTGTGAATTAAGCTGCAAATGATCGAAACGGATGCCTGCTAGAACCTCCAGTTCGGAACTAAGAAACCATTGACTTTGAAGAAAGGATCCCAAGGAGTTTACGCGCTGGGAAATATTACGGTTATAGCCAGGCATATTATCGACAATGGCATTGTGTTGTTGTTCTGCACCAAGACTTAACTTTAGCAGGGGTTTTACTTGGTAGCTATACTGAAAACCGTTTACCCAATTAATGTCTCGAGAATTGCCGTAAGCGTTAAGCGCTAAAATATCGCTGTTGCTCAAACTATCATTTGGCCCTAAAACTCGTCCACCAGCGCCGTAATAACTGTTGCGAAATACTTGCTGGGCCGAACTGTAGACAGAAGCGAATTGCTCTAATTTTTCATCGGCCCATTCGTAAGAAAGGCCAGCGCCTAAAACTTGATGCTGGAGATCTTCCGCCACACGACTTTGATGAGGTAGCAGGTTAAAGTCGCTCCCGCCGCGACGCCCCTCTTGCATCCAGAAAACATTGTAGCGCAGTTTTTTACGACTGCTTGCTTTCCAGTAGGCATCGAGGCCAGCACTAATATTCTCTAATTCTGGAAGCTCCGAAAAGCCATCGTTATTGGCATCAAAATGGTCGCGCTTCCGCCGAAAGGCAAAAAGATAAGCCCCGCTAGAATAATCTTTATTGACTACACTCGCAGCCATTTGTTGGTTTTGCTCGAAGGCCGATCCGCCAATTAATTTGAGTCCGGTAGAAATATCCATGCCCTGACTTTGCGCCTCTTTGGTAATAATATTTAAAGTGCCGCCAATGGCCGAAGCACCGTAAATAGCGGAAGCCGCCCCTTTTACCACTTCCACTCTTTCGATCATTGAGGGTGGAAACATTTCTAAGCCATAAACCCCCATTAAAGCCGAAAATATGGGACGAGAATTTACTAATACCTGTGAGTAGGCACCATCTAAACCGTTAATGCGCAATTGGGTAAAGCCGCAGCTCTGACAATTATTCTCGACGCGTAAGCCCGGACTGAAACTTAGCCCTTCGGCGAGGCTGAGCGCTTGGACGTCTTGCAGTAGACGATTATTAATTCGGTTAACCATAATGGGCGCACGGTGAGCAGCAATGGCTTTTCGATTAGCGCTAACCACCACTTCTTCTAATCCAAGACGGTCTTCTTTCAGATGTATCGTGTTGTTATTAAGTAGTTTACTTAAAGTATGGCTTTGGGAATGATAGCCGATATACTTGATTTTAATAAGACTGCTATCTTTTAGTGCTCGAATATCTAATTTGTAACGGCCTTCAGCATCACTCAGGCAGCCAATTTTTCGGTCACTCGAAAAAATTTCTACTCCATTTAGAGTTTCTCCCGCTAGGTTTTGGACGGTCCCACTGAGGTAGTTTGGCCTTTGTGCCTGTAAGAAAGAGAAGCTAAAGAATAGTAAAAGAACAGTTTTATACATGCCGAAATAAAAATTTAGGCAAATCTAAAAATGATTTTAGTAAATTCGCAAAAATATTTAGAGGACTGTAATTTTTATGACCAAGCTTTCTTTAACCGAGGAGAACTACTTGAAGGCCATCTACTTTATTGGCGGCACTTCCCAACTTGTAAACACCAATGCCATTGCGGAACGGCTAAACACCAAAGCGGCTACTGTGACTGACATGCTGCGAAAATTAAAGCAGAAGGATTTAATTGAATATCAGCCCTATAAGGGCACACGTCTTAAGTCGGAGGGAAAAATAAAGGCCATTGCCATCTTGCGTAAGCACCGCCTATGGGAAACCTTTTTGGTAGAAAAGTTAGCCTTTGGTTGGGAGGAAGTGCACGAAATTGCCGAGCAATTGGAGCATATTCAGTCTACCGAGTTAACCGAGCGTTTATCGGCATTTTTAGGTTTCCCCGAGTTTGATCCGCACGGCGATCCTATTCCTAGTAAAGAGGGTATTTTCCCCAAGCGCGATAATATTACCCTCGATCGCGTGAAACCTGATTCCGCCGTTATGGTGCAGGGGGTAAAGGATTCGTCCACTGAATTTTTGAATTATATCGCCAAGTTAGGCATTCAATTAGGCGATCAAATTGCCGTAAAAAGCGTAGAAGAATTTGATCGTAGTTTGCTAGTGGAGCATAAAAACCAGCAATATCGTTTAAGCGCCTTAGCGGCTGCAAACCTTTATATCAAAGAATTATGAGACAGGGCTATTTCGCTATCATTGCAACTTTATGCTTAGGGGCTTGTTCACTTCCCTCTCAAAAAAGCACGAGCAATAAAGTGGTTTGCACTACTGGAATAATTGCCGACGCAGCACAGGAACTACTAAAAGGACAAGATAGCATTAGTGTTAGCGCCTTAATGGGCCCGGGCGTTGATCCCCATCTTTATAAAGCCAGCCAAGGTGATATTAAAAAGTTAATGGACGCCGACCTGATTATCTACAATGGTTTACACTTGGAAGGTAAAATGACGGAGCTTTTTGAGAAAATGCAACAACATACTAAACTCGCTGCCGCAGAAGCCATACCCAAAGAGATGCTGATTAACAGTAGCAATTTTGCCAGTGCTTACGATCCGCATGTGTGGTTCGATTTGAAGCTTTGGTCCATCGCCGTTGCGGCCATGGCAGATAAACTGCAGCTACAATATCCGGCTTTAGCTTCCAAAATTGGTGAGAATGAGGAAAGGTACCTGAAAGAAATAAATAGCTTGCACGAGATGCTTTCTAAAGAGGTGATGCAAGTCCCTCAAAATCAACGGGTATTAATAACGGCCCACGATGCTTTTGAATATTTTGGTCGCCAATATGGGTTTGAAGTAAGAGGTTTGCAGGGAATTTCCACTAGCTCAGAATATGGTATTCGCGATGTAAGCAATTTGGCCCAGTATGTTTATGGCCAGGGTATCAAAGCCATTTTTATAGAAAGCTCCATCCCTAAAAGAGCGATTGAAGCGGTGCAAGCTGCTGTGAAAGAGCTTGGTGGTTCGGTAAGCTTAGGCGGTGAGTTATACTCGGATGCCTTGGGTGCTGCCGATGGTCCGGCAGGAACTTATTTAGGCATGGTTCGGACGAATACCAATACCATTGTAGAGGCTCTTAAATAATGCAGCGCATGGAAAATCAAACCGCCTTAGAAGTACATAATCTTACCGCAAGCTATCAGCGTAAGCCCGTGCTGTGGGAAATAGACTTTAAGGTTCCAAGTGGTCATTTAATAGGTATTTTAGGCCCAAATGGGAGCGGAAAAACCACCCTGCTTCGCAATATTATGAACTTGATGGAGGCGGATAGCGGCTATGTAAAAATTTTCGGCAAAGACCTCGATGTGGTACGCAGTCGCTTAAGTTATGTGCCACAACGCGAAAGTGTAGATTGGAATTTTCCCGCCAGTGTGCGTGAAGTGGTGGAGATGGGGCGTTATCGTCCCGGTAATTTGCTCCGTCGCTTAAAAAGCAGCGATAAGCAAAAAGTTAAGGCCGCTTTAGAGAAAGTGGGCATGCTCGCTTATGCAGATCGGCAAATTAGCGAGCTTTCGGGCGGACAACAGCAGCGGGTTTTTATCGCTCGATCTTTAGCCCAAGAGGCAGATATTTATTTAATGGACGAGCCTTTTGTTGGCGTTGATGCCGCCACGGAAGAAGCGATTCTAAGTTTATTGTCAGAGCTACGAGACCAGGGTAAAACGGTTTTAATAGTTCATCACGATTTGCAAAGTGCCTACCAATACTTCGACTGGATGATTCTGCTTAATACGCGCTTGATTGCCGCGGGACCTAAGGAAGAGGTTTTTAATAGCACCTACTTGAGAGAGGCCTATGGAGGAAAACTAAACCTTCTTTCTAAATTGGGAGAGATAATTGCGCGCGAGCAATTCCCGCTGCGTGAGCCCGATTTCAAAGAAAAAGAAGGCAGCGGCGATGAATGATGTTTGGGCCTTTTTCAGCTTTAGCGATCCAACCGTAAGGATTGTTAGTTTAGGGACAGTTTTTCTAGCAATGAGTGCCTCGGTGGTCGGTACTTTTGCCTTTCTGCGCAAGCGCGCCCTAGTAGGAGATGCTATTGCACATGCGATATTACCTGGCATCGCTATCGCTTTTATGCTCAGTGGTACCAAAAACCCCATAGTCTTAATGATGGGAGCGCTAATTAGCGGCTGGCTGGCTACCTGGGCAATGGAGTACATTACTGAAAAAACCAAGCTCAGTAATGATACAGCGGTTGCCCTGGTCTTAAGTGTGTTTTTCGGCATTGGAATAATGCTGCTCACCCATATTCAACACAGTGGTTCAGGTAACCAATCAGGTCTAGATCAATACCTTTTTGGAAAGGCCGCTGGTATGACTGAGCAGGACCTTTGGACCTATTCGGTGGTGGCGCTTTTACTTTTAATAGTGGTGATTAGTCTCTATAAAGAGTTGAAGGTCTATTCTTTTAACCCTGATTTTGCCGCTGTATCGGGTTTGCCTGTAAAAGCTATTCGCAGAATTTTAAACTTGGTTACCGTCTTAGCCATTGCCATAGGAATCCAATCGGTGGGGGTAGTTTTAATGGCCGCTTTACTTATTACACCTGCGGCTGCCGCCCGCGCTTGGACAAGCTCTCTAAAAATTATGCTTTTTCTAGCCGCTTTAATCGGAGGAATTTCGGGATTAAGCGGATCCTTAATCAGCTACTTATCTCCCGCCATGCCAACGGGTCCTTGGATTGTAATGACACTTTCGATAATCACATTACTTTCCTTGTTTTTTGCTCCCCAAAGAGGAGCTCTGAGCCGCCTATTAAAACAGCGTCGTCACAGCCAAAAAATCTTAAATGAAAACCTATTAAAAGTCTTTTATAAGCTTTCCGTGGAAAGAAAATTAGAAGAAGCGGGGCTAAATGTAGGCGAATTACAGGCGGAAAGAGCTATTAATAAATCGGATTTTGCTGCGGCCATAAAACGCCTGAAACGCAAAAATTGGCTCTTGGCGGAAGGTGAAAAGCTTAAGCTAAGCAGCATTGGTTTAGTGGAGGCTAAACGGGTGGTGCGCCTGCATCGCCTTTGGGAGATGTACCTAAGTCAGCGCCTTAATTTAAAGGAAGACCATATTCACCCCAATGCGGAAAGTATGGAACATATCATCAGCCCTGAGCTGGAGGCCCTCCTATTAAAAGAGCTCGACTTTCCTACCCAAGATCCCCATAACAGTCCAATCCCTTATTCAAATTAAGATGGAAGCAATTTTCATCATCCTCACCGGCGCCTTAGTAGCCATGACCTGCGCTTTATTAGGAAGCTTTTTGCTTTTGCGTAAAATGGCTATGTTAGGTGATGCTATTTCGCATGCGGTTTTGCCGGGTATTGTTTTGGCCTTTATGATTTCTGGCAGCCGAGATAATTTTATTATGCTCATCGGCGCAAGCCTGGCCGGACTATTAGTAACCCTTTTAATAGAGTTACTTCATAAGAAAATACATCTGCAAGAAGATGCTTCGATTGGAATAAGTTTTACTTGGCTTTTCGCGATTGGGGTCATTTTAATTAGCGCCTATACCGAGCAAGTAGATTTAGATCAAGACTGCGTTTTATACGGTGAAATAGCCTATGTCCCTTTTGATTTGATTTATTTTTCGGGGGGCGAGCTCTTCTTTCCACGAGCCACAATTATTTCGGGGCTTCTCTTTTTGCTAACCCTAGGCTTCGTTTTAGTCGCTTATAAAGGTTTAAAAATAACCTCTTTTAATAGTGATTATGCGAAATCGTTGGGTATTTCCACCTTGGCTTGGCATTTAGTATTTATGAGCATGGTTTCTATAACCACCGTGCTTTCTTTCGAAATTGTGGGAGCCATTCTTATTGTAGCCTTATTGGTAGTGCCTCCTGCCACCGCTTATTTATTGACCAAACGCTTAAAGCAGATGCTTGTTTTGGCTTTAATTTTCGCGGCCCTATCTGCTATCGGGGGTTATTATTTAGCCGTTTTATTAGATGCAAGTATTGCTGGTGCTATGGTTTCTTTGGCAGGCTTTTTCTTCCTACTAGCGCTAATTTTTAGTCGTATTCGTTCTCGCTCACTCAAGGTAGATGCGCATTTAAAAGGGTAATCGTCTGGGATTTAGGCTTTTAGATTTTTAAAATACCATTCTAAATTTAAGTTTATAAAAAGTTTAATTTAGATGCGGCAGCGTACCATATTAGCGAGACAAGATGCATATTTGCAGCGCAAAAAAAATGATTTAAACCAATCACCAAAAAGATATATTAATTATGCCTACCCCAAAAAATAGTACTCCTAAGCGCCGGGTTATAGTTGATTATAAAAACGTAACTCAGGACATTCTTGGTCTATTTGCCGATCGCTACCCTTATGGTTATGATGATATGGATATTGTAAAGTTTCAGAATGCGCAAGGAGCGACCGTTAGAGCGGTACCCATTGAAACTACCGATACCAAATACCTAATAAAGGTAAGCGTAGAAATGGATCGTAAAATTGAGGCCTTTATGGACGACGAAGATGATGAAGATCTAGGTTTAGATGAGGACGCTGCCCTTGACACGCCCGAGGACGACTTGGATGATTAATGAAGAAAACTAAAAAGGATTATTTTTTTGTGGGATTACAAATGGTGCTTTTTGTGCTTTTTGCAATCCCCTTTAAGCTAGAGCAAAATCTACCTCAATTACCCCAATGGCCCGCTCAGCTGGTTCTAATAATAGGTTTGATAGAGGTAGTGTGGGCCTTCATGCAGCTGCGGAATTTTATCAGTGTTTGGCCAACTCCTAAAGATGATTCGGAATTAGTTACCTGGGGCTTATTTGCCATCGTGCGTCACCCAATTTATAGCGGAATAATTCTGGTTACGGCGGGTTACGCATTTTATAAGACAGATCTATATAAGCTACTTATCTGCTTGGGCTTATTTATTCTTTTCTACTTTAAAAGTTCCTACGAAGAAAAGCGACTTACAGAGCGCTTTAAAGTATACCCACGCTACAAAGCAAGAGTAGGGCGTTTTTTCCCCAAACCGCCATCACTTAGGGCTAAGCCATAAGAGCGGGTTTACCGCATTTTGATTACTCCAAATCTCGAAATGTAATTTCGTCTCAGAGTTAATGGGGTTGGTATACGATTTCCCCAAAGTTTGATTCTTCGTTACTTTTTCACCTTTACTAACGGTAATGTCGGTAATGTTTTGGTATACACTGAAGTAATTTCCGTGGGTAATTATTAGCGCTAATTGTCCGGTCGGCATGCGGAACATATTTAAAACTTCTCCGTCAAAAACCGCTTTAATTACGGCGCTCTTTTCTGTAGCGATATCAATACCGCGGTTGTCGATAATTACACTTTTAACTACCGGGTGTCGCTGTGGGCCGAAGTTTCCCACCACTAAACCTCTTTCTACTGGCCAGGGTAGTCGTTTGCGATTGGCCTCAAAATTGGCGGATAAAACGCGATCTTCGGGAGTTAACTCGTAGCTGGGAGCAGCATCGGCCACCACCACATTCGCGGCCTTTAGGGCTTTTTCTTTCGCATCAATTAATTCTTTAATTCGATCGTTGCTAGTATTACTACTAAAGTCTTTACCCCGTATTAAGCCTATTTCAATGGCTCGGTCCTCCAGTTGCTTGCGGGCCGCTTTCGCTTTTGCCTTGGCAATTTCAGCTGCGATAATGCGACTTATTTCTTTTTCTACTTTTTGAGCTTCTTCTTGCTTTTCTTTTAAGGATTTTTTCAGATTATCCTCCATTTCCTTATAGGCAACAATGGCTTCTTCTTGGCTCAGCCTTTCGTTACTCAGCTTGTTTTTTTCGGCATTTAACTGCGTGCGCACGGCGTTCTTTCGTACTTTTTGGATGCGCAGCTTTTCCATTTCCTTACTTAACTCTTCTTCCTTTTTCTCAATCTCTTTTACCTGCCTTTCGCGGTAAGCGCTGTACTGTTTAAGGTATTCTATCCTTCGTAGGGCTTGGTTAAAATCTTGTGAAGAGAGAATAAACATTAGGCGACTAGTGTTTTTACGGCTTTTATAGGCCTGCTCAATCATTTTGGCATAAGAGGCCTTTAGTGTTTCAATACGAACGCGCAGGGTATCGGTGCGTTCTTGCATTGCGTTTTCCTCTTCTGCTATTAATTCTATTTCACGGTCTAGAGTGCGAATTAAGCGCTCTCGCAAACGCAGTTTCTGCTGAACCGTTTCGATATTACCGATGGAATTAGCGCGATCTTTTTGGGTTTCTTTTAGGATGCGGTTGGCCAATTCTATCTCATCCAAAAGTTTAATCTTTTGGGACTCTAGTTTTTGACGCTCCGTTTCTTGACCTTGTACACTGAGGCTTAGAGCGAGGCAAAATAAAAGGAATAGTATTTTAGGGCGCCAAGTCATACTGAGAAGGAATGCTGTAAGGAGTGCTTAGTTTATCGCTTTTTTCCACGCTTGTTATATCTAAAATCACGCGTGTGCTTTCGCTAGATAAGAATTCAATTTCTACTTGTGCAGGAAACTTGAAGTCGGCAAAATCTTTATAGTCTTTATAAAGTACCCGAAAGGTTTTACCAGCCGTTGGTTGTTTAATTTCTAAATAGTTAGGGCGATATAAAGTGCTATTAATTTCTTGATTTACAAATTCACTTTGTGCTTCCAAAGTTTCTATTTTACCGCTTGGGTCGTAATTGTGAATAAGGTAGGCATCGGCAATAAAAGCTTGGAAACGCATACCTTTCATTTGCCAATAATTGGCTCCCAAAGCCGCCATTAAGGGGGCAAATTGGAATTCTATACCCAATTTACTCGCCATGCTTTTCGGGTCGCCTTGCGCATAATTTCGCTCTAAACGATTGTAATAGGAAAACCCTTGAGGGCTTAATATTCCTCGGGCTACTTTTATTCCAATAAAGGGGTCGGAAATATCTACCCAAATAAGGCTGTCTTTCAAAATGCGGATTTCATAACGAAAAGACTGATTAAAACTAGGGCTTTGCACTCGACCCTTGCCTTTGATGCTTAACTTTTCGTATTCAAAAGCTTCGTCTTGAATTTTTTCTTCGAGCGTGGCCAATTTCAAATAGCTTGGCGCACCTTCCGGTAGATTGCGCTTCAAGCCACAGCTTACCACTAAAATTGAAAGTATTAAAAGCGAGAGGACTTTTCTCATTGTAGGGCGTCTATTTTTTGCTGAAGACTTTTGTTAGCAGGATCTTTTTCGAGGGCAAGTTTATATTGCACTAGAGCTTCTTCTTCGCGGTTAGAAGCTTTAAGAATATCGGCATAGTGCTCTAAAACTTCTGCATCGTGAGTGGGACTTAAGCGCAAGAGTTCCTCCATTTTTTGGAGCGCTTGGGGATAATTTTTTTGCTTAAAAAGTACCCAAGCCCAAGTATCCAGAAAAACAGGATTATTTGGACTTAAGCTATTACTTTTTTGAGTGAGACTTAGAGCCTTCTCTAGCTTTTCTCCTCTTTCGGATAGATAATAAGCGTAATTATTTAGAGCAGTGGCGTTTTCGCTATTAATGGCCAGAGCTTTATCGAAGTAAGCGTCACTCTGCTGGTGATCTTTGGTAATATGATAGGCAGCAGCCAATTGTAAATAGAATTCGAGCTTCAGGTTGGGGTTTTGTACCACATAGCTTAAGCCACTTTCTAAGTATGAAATAGCTTCCTCACTACTCTTCGCTTCATTAAAGGCAATGCCCGCCAACAGGTAGGGGAAAGCTTGATTAGGATAGAATTCAAGTGCTGCGGGCGCATCTTGGCGTAAGCTATCAAAAAGCCGATTTTGAATTTCAATTAAAAGAATTTGCTCCCAAAGTTGGTATTTCTGCTCAATATTAAGCGCCTTTTTATAGAAGCCTATAGCTTCGGCGTCTTTTCCATCGCGGCTTAGATAGTCGCCGTACATGGCATAAATGCGTGGGTCTTCCACCTTGCTTTTTACGATGTTATCAAGCATAATATAGGCTTCTTTGGCAAGAGTACTATCTTTTATAGAAGCGTCAAATAAACTCACTAAAACGCCTATTTTACGCTCCACATCAAGGCGTGGGCTTTGCATGGCCTTGCGTAAATGATGCAAAGAAGCTTCTCTATTATTAACCTGTCGGTAATAATTGGCGAGGTCCAAATGAGGGCGAGGATCATTGCTGTCTAGGTCTACCATTTTGTGGTAAATCTCAAGTGCTTCACTATCGCGACCATTAATTTGGTAGAGCTGCCCTAGTGCTCCATAGTTATCGAGATTATTGGGCTCTCTTTCAATTAGTTGCTTAATAGCCGCCGCCGCACCATCTACATCATTGGCCTTAAGGTGAGCGATTTTTTTTAGCTCGATTAAAGACTCTAGGGGCCCGAGCGTGTTTTCTATCGTATCAATATGAGCTAGGGCTAATTCTATTTGATTTTCGTCAAGGTAGGCTTGCGCCAGTTCATAGCGGAAATCTAAACTTTCACGATCGCGATTGAGAAGCTTTTGATAAATAATAAGTTGCTCATCATGCAATTGGGCCTGCTTGTAAATAGCCGCACAAAGAAGCATATACCAGTGATTTTCTTTATCGAGTTCCATTGCTCTTTCCGCATAAAAAAGAGCATTATTTTGGTCTTCGCGGGTAATAGCTAGTTGGGCCAGTTCATAGCAAACGGTGGCATTTTCGGAATCGATGCGATAGAGCTCTCCAAAGAGGGCTTCTGCTTTTTCGCTTTCGCCACGCAATTTGAAGTTTTGCGCTGCAAAAAAATTTTCATTAAAAAGCCTAAGCCTTTCCCCCTTGAGCTTACTCTGGGCAGAAAGGCTTAAGCTAAATGATATAAGTATTAAAAGGAATAGAGATTTATTCCAAAACGCTGAAATCGCCAATAGATATTTCTGTGAAGTTGCCATTAAACTTGGCTTTATTTCCAATCATTGAGTTTTTAAGAGTGGCATTGATCACCTCGCTGTCTTCTTGAATTAAAACATCTTCTAGGTGTGAATCTTTTACCACCGTGTTTTTACCAACGCTTACGCGTGGGCCAACAGTTGAGTTAATTATTTTTGCGCCAGCAGCGATAAAACATGGCTCAATAATTTTACTGTTTTCAATAATAGCCTCGTCGCTAACTAGTTTCTCATCATTTTGAATAAAGCCGAGAATTTTACCATTCGTTTCTAGGGTAACCGCTTTATTACCGCAGTCCATCCATTCGTTAACGGTGCCCGAGGTAAATTTACTACCCTTAGCTTTCATGTTTTCTAAAGCATTGGTAAGCTGATACTCGCCTTTGTCTTTAATGTCATTATCTAAAAGATATTGCAATTCGCTACGTAGATATGCGCCATCATTAAAATAATAAATACCAATAATGGCTTCATCGGAAACAAAGGTTTCGGGCTTTTCTACGAAGTCGGTAATAATGCCATTGTCGTCTTTTTTAACCACTCCAAAAGCCGCTGGGTTTTCTACTCTCTTCGTCCAAATTACTCCATCGCTATTTACATCTAAACTGAAGTCGGCACGGAATAAGGTATCTGCGAAAGCAACCACCACGTTTCCTTCTAAGGATTCTTTGGCGCAAAGAATAGCATGAGCGGTACCAAGTGGCTTATCTTGGTAATAAATGCTTCCTTTTGCTCCCAAAGAAGCGGCGATTTCTTTAAGATTGTTTTCTACTTCTTCGCCAAAATCACCCGTTATAAAGGCGATTTCATCAACTTTTTGTCCCGCAACTTTTACAATATCTTCTACCAAACGGTGCACAATAGGCTTGCCAGCAATAGGAATTAACGGTTTTGGAATAGTTAAGGTATGAGGTCTTAAACGGCTGCCACGGCCGGCCATTGGAACGATAATTTTCATTTTCTAATTCTTTGTTTGAATGTAATAAACAATGTTAGTTACAAAAATGCAGTTTGCCTAAAAATGGCTCATATTTTATTGGTAAAAAATTTAGCCTTACTTCTGGCCTGTGCTGCCAAAACCTCCTGCACCACGATCGGTTTCATCCAAGCTTTCGCTTAATTTCCACGTGATGCGGCTGTATTGGGCAATTACCAACTGGGCAATTCTCTCGCCTGGGGCTATACTAACTTCCTCGTTACTAAGGTTCACCAATATCACTCCGATTTCACCGCGGTAGTCGGCATCAATAGTACCCGGGGCATTTAAAACACTAATACCTTGTTTGTAAGCCAAGCCGCTACGCGGGCGCACTTGGGCTTCGTAACCTGGCTCAAGTGCAATATAAAGTCCGGTTTTAACCAAGGCTCTTTCTAAGGGTCTTAAGGTAATGGTGTCTTCTAAAACCGCTTGTAAATCGAGGCCGGCCGAGCCAGCTGTTTGGTAGCTAGGCAAGGGGTAGCCCGACTTATTAATTACTTTAACTGTGGTCATTTTTTCGCAAGTTTAAAATAGCACGTCCATCTATCCACAACATGTAAAGGAGATAGAGACTAAAAATAATAAGCCCAGGCCAAAAGCGGGCATCAAACACATAATAGCTTAAATATGCGCCAATTAGGGCCAAGCCAAGATACATGCTAATGGTGCGCACGGGATATTTTATGGGATCATGTTTTTGATTGAGATAATAAGAGTAGGCGGTCATGGCCGCATAACTAATAAGGGTGGCCCAAGCGGCCCCAGTATAACCGTATTTGGGCACCAACAATAGGTTAAAACTTATAGTAAAAGCCAGTCCGAAAAAAGAAATATAAGCCCCCATGCGGGTTTTGTTTTTTAACTTGTACCAAATGTTGAGGTTGAAGTTGATACCTAAAAGTAGGTTCGCAAAAAGTAAAACGGGCACAATATCCCAGCCTTCCCAGTATTTCTCATCGATAAAATGGCTCCATTTTAAAAGGGAAGTAAAACTTACCAATCCTAAAAAAATCAGGGACTGAATCATTACGAAATACTTCAGTACGCGCGCCATATTGTTTTTGATATTGCCTTCGCCCGAAAAGAAAAACGGTTCTGCAGCAAAGCGAAAGGCCTGAATAAAAAGCACCATGAAAGTAGCAATCTTCATCATGGCTCCGAAAACCCCCATGGCAACATCGTTTTCCCCTTCCGGTAGAAGGTATTTCATAAACTGAAACTGTGCTTTCTCGTTACTTATCCCGGCAAGGAAACCAATAACTAAGGGGCTGGTGTAAATAAGCAGCTCTTTTAAAAGCGCGGGCTTAAGCTTAAAGCGGATCTGAAAATAATCGGGCAAAAAGAGCAAAATCATAAAGCCATTACCAATTAAATTGGCAATAAAAACATAAGCTACGCCCCAGTCGGGTTGATATAAAAATTGCAGCGCTTGGGGAAGGAGTTCCCGCTCGTTAAGATAGGGTAAAAGCAAGAAGAAAACTAGGTTTAAGGAGACCATAAGGGCAATGGCACCTAAGCGAATGGCCAGAAAACGCAAGGGTTTGTTTTCGGCTCGAAGTTTAGCAAAGGGCACTGCGGCAAGGGCGTCCATTGCCACAATTAGCAGCATCCAAAGAACAAAGTAGGGTCTATCGGCAAACTGTAATGCTTCTGCAATGGGCTCTAGAAAAATGACAGTAAGGGCGATTAAAATAAGGGAGAGAACAAGGGTGAAGAGCACGGTATGGCTAAAAATATCGCGACCAGCGTACTTTTTGTCGTTGTAAAAACGAAAGAAAGCGGTTTCCATCCCAAAAGTTAAGACTACCATTAAAAAGGCAATCATAGAGTAAATGTCATTCAGCACTCCGTACTCGGCCTTTTCAATAATCCCTGTGTGTAAGGGAGTTAAGGCAAAATTTAGCAAACGCGCCAAAATGGTCGTTAAACCATAAATTACAGTTTGTGAAGCGAGTTTTTTAAGTGTCGACATTGCTTTTGCTAGAAGTGTAAAAGTATATTTTCACAAACGGAATTTTGCCCATTCCCAAGCTATTTCTGAACCTTTGTATTAACAAAAGATTGCCCTGCGCAATTCTTTATCTTTGGCGCAAATTAAAATACCTATGATAAGAAAGATTGCTCTCTTTATCTTGATTGGCTTCGGCTTAAATGCGCAACATCATGAGTGCTTTGAATTACCCGCCTCTAGTTTAGAAGATATTAAGAACGATGTATTTTATTTAGCATCCAATGAGCTAGAAGGACGCCTACCGGGCACCAACGGCGATAAGTTAGCCCGCCAACATATTTTAAGAGTTTTTAAATCAGCCGCTTTAGAGCCTGCATTACAAGGCAGTTTTGAGCAAGAATTTAGTGTTCCCAATAGGGTTGTACGCATGGAAGGACTTAACACTTTCACCTATAAAAAGGAGGCGCTAAAAATTGATGAAGACTTTTACCCCGTGGCTTATTCTAGCAGCGGAAAAGTAAGCGGCGAGACCGAATATGTATCTTTTGGGATAGAAAGCGAGGAGCTCAAGCGCGATGATATCGACGATAAAGATGTGAAAGGTAAAATAGCCGTTTTAGAAATGAGCTCCCCCGATGGGGTTCATCCTCACTCGAAATATATGCAGTGGCACGACATTGCTAAGCGCGTGAAATTGCTCAAAGAAAAAGGCGCAACGGCAGTATTGTTAGTGAAAACCAAGGGTAATGCGAATTCTCCCGAATCGGAGTTTAAAAGCTTGGAATCTTGCGGTTTACCGGTGATTTACATTCGCAACGAAAAAATCGCTAAGAAATTAAGAAGAAAACGTTCGGTAAGCCTAGAAGTGCGCTTAAAAGAGTTTCGCGATATCACCTATAATATTGCGGGCCTAATTAATAATGCGGCTCCGCAAACTATTATCATTGGCGCTCACTACGATCATCTGGGTTATGGCGGGCCAAGTTCACGCTATCGCGGAGATGAGGAAGAACAAATTCATAATGGGGCAGATGATAATGCCAGTGGCTTAGCGGGCTTATTAAGCTTGGTGCGTTTTCTGTCAAGGACCGAAGATGCGAGTTTAAGAGCCTTTAACTATCTATTTGTAGCTTTTTCGGCCGAAGAAATGGGACTATTAGGATCGAAATACTTTACCCAACAGATCAATAAAATACCCAATCTGCAGTACAGCTACATGATGAATATGGATATGATTGGGAGAATGGAAGATAATGTGCTGGCAATTAACGGAGTAGGTACTTCGCCCTTGTGGTCGGAAATCATCAATCCGATTACATGCGATTTAACACTGCAATTAAGCGAAAGTGGCGTAGGCCCTAGCGATCATACCAATTTTTACTACTTAAATATGCCGGTGCTGCATTTTTTTACGGGCACGCATGAAGACTATCACACACCCGATGATGATGCCGAGAAAATTAATGTGAAAGGGATTTTTAGCAGCCTAAACCTGATGGCCTCTATTATTCGCAATAGTCCAGTAGGAGCAGCTTTGCCCTTTACCACTACTAAAGTGGAAAGTACTAAGGCGCCAAAATTTTCGGTAACCCTTGGGGTGATGCCCGATTACCTGTACCAAGGTCAAGGAATGAAGATTGACGGGGTAACCAAGGGAAAACCTGGGGAAGGCGCGGGATTACAAGCAGGTGATATTATTACCCAACTAGGAGAAGTTCAGGTATCTAATATGCAAAGTTATATGGAAGCTCTTTCTAAATTAGAAAAAGGCGAAAGCGCCACATTACTTTATAAAAGAGGCGCAGAAGTACTGGGTGCTGTTGTTCAATTTTAATACTTAAAAGATGAATATTGCCGTAATAGGAGGAGGAAGCTGGGCAACTGCCTTGGTGAAAATCTTCACTGAAAGTAACGATTACGTGGGTTGGTGGATGCGCGATGAAGCCAATGTGATGCACATTAAAAAATATCACAACAACAATAAATATCTAAGCTCGGTAGAACTGCAAACCGAGAAAATCGATATTTCTACCGACATCAACCAGATAGTAAAACAAGCAGAAATTTTGGTCTTTGCCATTCCTTCGGCTTTTCTTAAATCGTCACTAAGCGGCTTAACCATTGATATCAGTGCTAAGAAAGTTTTTAGCGCCATTAAAGGGATTGTTCCTGATGAAAACCTCATAGTAGGTGAGTTTTTTCATCAAAAATACGGGGTGCCCATCACTAGCATTGGCGTGATAACCGGTCCTTGCCATGCCGAAGAGGTGGCCTTAGAAAGGTTGAGTTATTTAACGGTGGCAACCCAAGATAAAGAACAAGCTGCCGCTTTAGCCAAGCGTATGGACTGTGATTTTATTAAAACCACCATTTCCGATGATATTTATGGTACCGAGTATGCCGCCGTACTTAAAAACATCTATGCTTTAGCGGCGGGTATTTGTCATGGATTAGGCTACGGCGATAACTTTCAGGCTGTTTTAGTAAGTAATGCCATACGCGAAATGAAGCGCTTTATTAAAGAAGTACATCCGATTAAACGCGATATAAACAACTCGGCTTATTTGGGCGATTTATTGGTTACGGCTTATTCGCAATTTTCGCGTAATCGCACCTTTGGAAATATGATTGGCAAAGGCTACACGGTGCGCAGTGCCATGTTAGAAATGAATATGGTAGCCGAAGGTTATTATGCTGCGGCCTTAATTAGGGAAGTTCGTAAAGAGAAGGAAATTAAAATGCCAATTGCGGATGCGGTTTATAAAATTCTTTATGAAAATAAAAACCCCAAAAAGCTAATGGCGAAGCTTACCAGCAAGCTGAATTAAGAGCAGAGCTAGTCATGGAAAAGGATTCTTCAGCGCCACAGTTTATCGCCTATAAAAGGACGAAACCGAGCTTTCACTCAATCCTGGAGGAAAGTAAAAGCCTTAATGACCTTTATCAAGAACGTCGCAGTTGCCGTTATTTTTCATCGGAAAAAGTGGAGAGGGAGGTGATTGAAAACCTTATTCGTATTGCGGCATCTGCCCCGAGCGGTGCCCATAAGCAACCCTGGCACTTTGTGGCGATTAGCGACCCCATCTTAAAAAAGAAGATTAGAGAAGCAGCCGAAAAAGAGGAACGCGCCTTTTATGAAGGTCGCGCCTCGGAGGAGTGGCTAAAAGATCTAAAACCCATTGGTACCGACGCCAATAAAGAGTTTTTAGAAAGCGCCCCGTGGTTAATCGTTGTTTTTAAACGCATTTATAATGTTTCCTTAGAAGGCGAAAAAGCGAAGAATTATTACGTGAATGAATCCGTCGGTATTGCGAGCGGTTTTATGATCAGCGCTATTCATCATTTAGGTCTTTCCACCCTTACACATACGCCTAGCCCAATGAACTTTTTAAGCGAAATTTTAAAACGCCCCAGCGAGGAAAAGCCCTTCCTTTTGCTACCCGTAGGTTACGCTTCTGCAGATGCTCAGGTACCCAATTTACAGCGAAAAGCACTAAATGAGATCAGTCAATTTCACTGACCTAGAAGATTAGAGCTAGAAAGCACAATTTTTTTGCTAAATTTTCGCCTCACTTTCTTTTAATTATCATATTTGAAAGTTGATAGGGGGAAAAACGATGATTGCACAATTAAGCAAATACCAAATAGGGTTCTTTATAACGGCAGTCGCGCTGGCTTCATTAGTAGGTATTAATCAATACCACTTTGGCATGTGGAATCAATATATTTCCTTGCCTTGGCTTTACGATATAATCAATCCTGAGCTTTACCAAAACGACTTATTGGTAGATCAACAAGTGAATTCACCTACCTTCTTTTTGTACGGATTAGCGGCTTTGGCGCCTTTGTTTTTGCAAAACATTCCGCTCCTGTTTTTTAGTCTATATAGCTTAACTTTAGTCTATACCATTTACTCATTTTACCGCTTAGCCTCTGGCCTTTTTAAGGATAAGCGTAGCGGGGTTTTGGCGGTCGTTTTATTGGCCTTCGCCTTCCCGGTAATTGGCGATGTGAGTATCTGGGATAGCCTTTTGATGGAGCGCACTATTGCTCTTCCTTTCTTATTGATTTCCATTTACAGCAGCTACAGTAAAAAGTATTGGCTTAGCATTATTCTACAGGCGATCGCTTTTAATATACATCCATTATCTGCCGCTTATATTATTGCCGCTACTTGGTTTGGGGTATTAATAGCTCAGGGTTTTAAGAAAGAGTACTTTCTTTACGGAACGGCTTTATTGCTTTTGGTTTCTCCCGCTTTATACCTGCGTTTCAGCAGCCCTGAAGAAGCCGCCAGCAGTGCAGACTTGGCCGTCGCCTGGATGGAAGTAATGCGGCTTCGTAATGGTCACCACACCTTTCCTTCCGAATTTCCTCTCCTCATTTTTGTGAAATCATTTTTAATAGCGATCACCTATTTTGTGTTGGTGCTGCAAGGTGGTTTTAAAGTGGCTCAAAAGAAGTATTTACTAGCTTTTGGTTCTCATATTCTTTTTATGCTCTTATTAGGAACGGTTTTTACGGAGCTTTATCCCATAAAATTGATCATACAGTTACAGTTTTATCGTGCTTATTTATTCTTGGTCATTTTAACGATTGTGCTCTGGTCAGGCCTAATTATTACTCGGCCTAAACCCTTGTACTTTCTTTTGGCTATCGCCATTCTCGCTCAGTATTTTTACGGTGAGTGGTCTAAAACGGCCACCGCTTTACTTTTTGCGCCTGGCGCATGGTTCCTCTTGCGTTTTTATGGTTTGAAACTACAGAGCACAGTTTTACTAAGTACTTCGTTTTTGGCCTTGGGCTTTTTGGCCTTTGTTTTAAGAGGCGGCTTAGATATTACACAAGGAGAACAGGATAAGGACTGGTATGCCGTGCAAGATTGGTTTGAGGCCAATACCGACATCAATAGCTTAGCCATTGTGCCACCTGCAGAAGCAGGTTTTAGAGTGCGAAGTAAGCGCGCTTCCTATGGCGACTGGTTTGATGGGACCAAGGCATTTTTCAGTGAACACTACGCGGCTTATTGGTTAGATCACATGAAAAGCCTTGGCTGCACCGATCCGGAAACGCTAAAGGAAGATTATCGTACCCTAGCGAAGGAAGATTTTCTCGCTATTTGGGAAAAAGAACACGGTAAATTTAGCGAAGCTTATGTGGTGAGCTACTCTGATGAGGCTATTGAAAGCTGGGATCCTATATTTAAAAACCGACGTTTCGCTGTGTACCAGTTGCCTTAATTAAAACGACCACTTCAAGCGTAAAAAGCTCGCGGCAGATAACCACTGTAGCTCATCATTTTCTAAAGGATTTTGCGTGCTAAAGGCTTGCACAGCAAAAAGTAAATCGAGGTTTTTGCCTAGAGAGTAGCTTAGGCTGGGGTATACAATAAGATTCCCGAAGTCAGGACTAAACATTGTTCCCAAAGAAAGAGTAAAGAGAGGATTAAGATTATAATTGGCGCTTATAAAAATGGTGTGTTTAAAAAGAAAGAGGTTGCGCGGACTCATTACATTATCCGCTCCAAGCCTGCTGAAATCGGCAAAATTGGCATCGCCACTGCCTTCCTCGTTAAAGAGATAACTCGCTTGCACATAAAGCCCATTCTTGAAAATATAATCGAGGGCGGTGCTAAAGAGGAATGCGGGTTTATCATTGTCAAAGGGGGCGTAGTAATTATACTCACTCTTAAAACCAACATTGCCTAAGCCTCCTGCGAAAGCTCCACCTATCACTAAATCTTGCTGGTAAACTCCCGCTAGAAACTGCCAGTCGTACTGCCAGCGATTAAACTTATACAAAAGGGCAGAAGTAGAGTTTTTCAATTCTATTGCAGGGGCTAAAACGAGCTCCCAGCTATTATTGTAAGTAGGGAAATACTGAATACGTAAAGCATCACTGCCTAGTCGCTCTTCGTAGTCGAAATCGAAATAATTGTACTGATTGAAAATGTCATTGGGATTCCACACCGTGTTTACGCCCCAATTTACCCGCTGCCTTCCTAAACGAACAATCCATTTTTCGCTTTCCCACTGGGCGTAGAAGCGATCTATACTGGTGTGCAGGGCTAAATTCGGATCGCGGCCATAAAAGAAATTAAGGTCTACTAAACCTGCGTCGGCCTCAAGACTATTAAAGAAAGCAGAACCATTTTTCAGCTGACTGCCTGCAAAAAGACGGTTGCGAGTACTAAGGGCAAAAGACCAAGAATCGCTAGCACGATAGTTAAAATTCAAGCGGTTATGGAGCAGATAATCTGCAGCTTGCAAATCTGCGGAAGCGACATTGGGCCCAAAAAAATTGCCATTGGCTATACTGTAGGTCCCTAAAAACTTTAGATACCCGGATACTTTTAGTTTACTCGGGTTTGGGTTTTCTTGCGCATCTAAGCGAAAGCTTAAAAACAAAAGGAGGAAGAAAAGGGGCTTAATGATTTTCCTTAATCTGTCCATCTTCAACGTAAATAATGCGTGAGGCGCGATCAATTACGCGCTGATCGTGGGTAGAAAATATAAAGGTGATGCCTTCTTCTTGGTTCAGCTTGTGCATAATGTCGAGCAAGTCTTCCGTGCTTTTCGAGTCGAGATTGGCGGTGGGTTCATCCGCTAAAACAAAACTGGGCTTCGAAGCTAGAGCGCGTGCTACTGCTACTCTTTGTTGTTGTCCGCCACTGAGCTCTGCCGGGCGTTTGTGCATTTGCGCTTCTAGGCCCACCGCCTTTAAAAGTTCTTGGGCACGGCTTTTTCGCTCGCGGGCAGATGCGTTCTGAAGGAGCATTATGAACTCCACATTTTCTTGGGCACTCAATACGGGAATGAGATTATAGGCCTGAAACACGAAGCCAATATGTTGCAAACGAAAATTGATAAGCGCATTGTCTTTTAATTGATGAATGGCCTTTCCGTCTACAATCACTTCTCCTTCACTGGGACTGTCTAATCCGCCGATGAGGTTTAATAAAGTGGTTTTCCCCGAACCCGAAGGTCCTACAATGGCGGTGAATTCCCCCGCTTCAATTTGCAGGTTCGCCTTATCTACCGCGCGTATAATATGGTCTCCATCTTGGTAAAGGCGGCTGAGGTTTTTAGTTTCAATAATTGCCATGGTAGGTTAAATTGTGCGTAGGGTTTCTACGGGATTAAGTTTTAAAGCGCGGCGAGCGGGATAAATGGCCGCTAAAAGGGTCATGAGAAACACTAAAAGAGTAGTGCCCCAATAAAAGCTCGTGGGCAGGGCTGGGTAAATAACCGAGTCGATACCGTAACTGGCCAGGCCATCGCTAAAAGCGGCCAGGTCTAAACCACTTTTACTGCCTTGCCAAACGCTGTAATAGGCGAAGAGAATACCGAGCGGCCCGCCCAATAGGGCTAGGTAAAAAGTTTCGACCATAATCATGGAAAAGACCTTAGTTCTGCTCATCCCCACGCACATTAGCATGCCTAATTCTTTGCGTCTTTCCAGCACCGCCATTAGCATGGTATTTATAATCCCGAAGGAAAGTGCCAGCATAATAATGCCAATAATTATGTAGAGCATTTGCGTCATAATATCATCTGCATAAGCGAGTTCCGGACTCAATTGCTTCCAGCTCTGAATGGCCAAAGCAGGAAAATTAGCTTGCAATTCCTGCTGTAAGATTTCGATATCGGCATCTTCTTTTAGTAAGGCGGCAATTTCATGTACTTGCACCGGCTCAAGGCCGAGAAGCGCTTGTAAATCGCTTTGCCGTACATAGAGGTTCAGTTCTTCCATTTTAGAAGAAACATCTTTGTAAAAGCCTTTTACCTTAAAGGCAGATGAGATGATATTTCCCTGCCCATCGCTGAAATTGAGGATGATGCGCGAGCCAATTTTAGCTTCCAATTTCTTCGCCAAGGCACGACCAATCAGTACGGGATTACGTCCTTTTTCTGGGAAATACTCTCCTTCGGTAAGCTTTTCTTCGAGGTGACTTAAAGCCGCTTCGGCATTAGGGTTTACGCCAATAATTTGTGCGGCACCGCTGTAATGTGCCGAGCTCACCATACCGCTGGCTTTGGTTCGGGTAGCGAAGGCTTCTAAGCGAGGGTCTTTATTTAAATAGGCATCTACCGCAGTGGCCGAAAAAGTATAGGCTACTTCTTTTTGATCGAGCCAAGCACTGTTGTGGATTTGCAGATGGGAAATCTGATTGCGAATCATGCTTTCTTTGCGCTGCTCATTTAGGCCGAAGCTAAAAGCGCTCACAAAAATTCCCGCCCAAATACCCAAGAAGATAGAGCATACCACCACCGCGCTTCTTAGTTTGTTGCGCCAGATATTGCGCCAGGCAATTTTCAATACGATTTTCATTGTCGCATAGCTTTAACGGGTTGAAGGCGATAGATACTTGCAACAGCATAAAAGCTTAATATCAGGCAGATAAGAAGAATAGCCCCGCCGTTATTGAGCCAAATACTGGGGTCGAGGCTAAAAGGAATAATCGGTTCCATGCCGTAATCTTCCATCATTTGATCCATACCATCGCCTAGCTGGATAGGATTAACATGATAATACCAGTTGATGGGAAGGGCGAGAAGACTGCCACTTAAAACCCCCAAGAGCCCTAAAAAGCTTGTTTCCATAAAAGTGGTAAGGGCCAATTGGAAGCGGCTCATACCAAGAGAAATTAGAATACCAAATTCGCGCATACGCTCGGAGGTGAGCATCAATATGGTGCCGAAAACGCCAAAGCCAATTACGAGGTAAAGAATAAAGAGCATGGCTAAGCCGCCTGCACTATCGGCTTCCATCGCTTGAATAAGTTCGGGCATCATATCGCGCCAAATTAAAACGGCATAGTCTTGCGCGTCTAGCTGCGACTGTAAACTTTGCTTGAGAGCAGAGAGATCATTTTTATTTTCGGGAACCACCACCAAAGCGCTCAAGCGTTGGTAAGCGCCCGTAAGTTCTTGTAAGTCGGTCAGTTTTAGATAGACGGTGCTTTTATTAGCCTCGGGGTTTTTTAAATCGGCAATGCCGCTAATTAAAAACTTGCCATTGGCGCTCATGCCTTGGTAACCTTGACCAATAATTACGAGGCTGTCGCCCACTTTGAGGGCAAGGTTTTCGGCCAGTTTCTCTGCTAAAACTACCGCACTTTGTTCGGGGGTAGGGAAGCTACCTGCTACAATTTTTTCGTGCAGCTTGAAGTATTCAAACTCTAGCTCTTGGTCAATTCCGCGCAAAAAACCCGGTCTGGTTTCGCTCTCGGCAGATGCCAATAATCCAAAACTTTCTAAGCGAGGCAGAAGCGCCCTAACTTGAGCATTTTGTAGGAGCTTGGCTTGCAGACTATCGCTTTGTAGGATGCTTTTTTCGAGACTCTGTTTTTCCCAATAGCCCGGCGCTTGAATTTGCAGATAACCGGTGGTGGCGTTAATTACGCTGGCGTAGGCTTGATCGTAGGTACCCAATTGCATGCTGCGCATTATCAGAGCAAAAAACAAGGCGAAAGCCACGGAGGCCATGGTAATGAGACTCCGTCTTTTATTGCGCCAAATGTTTCGCCAAGCGATTTTGATTAGCATTTTAACGTACTCTTTTCATGTATTGGGTAGTGAAATATTCACGGGGAACAGTGGTTTCGAAATCGAGGGTATGGTACTCGAGGATGGTCATTTTTCCGGGCTCGGCCACCGGTTTCATTATAGTGATGGTAGCCAAAGTGCGACCGCCAATTTCGCGGATGTTTTTACCTTCCATGAGGTTGACCAAATCACCTTCTTCATCGTAAAATTCGCTGCGCAATTGGATGTATTCCGCTTGGTCGATATGGAGAATGATTTTACCCCATACCACAGCGGCATCGGTTTTAGGAAGCAGTTCTATTTGCCAGCATTTGCGACCGCCTATTTCCACTTCGCCTAAAAGTTTGTGATTGTAATCTTTTACTAAGGAAGACTCACGCACAAGGTCGTCATTAGTGAAATCGGAGCCCATCCAGCTTTGCATCATCATACTCGGCGGTAGTTTTACATTGCGTTCAATGCTTGGAATCCAGTTGTAAATTTCTTTTTGCTTTTTAAGGTAAACCGTGCCTTTATCGCGCGCGGGACTGGTTATAAGAATGAGGGAATATTCGCTACCTCGGCTCCAACTTTTCATGCGAATGGTGCGCTCCCAATTAGGACGTTTTATGGTCATGGAAATTTCGGAAGTGCTCTGTTCGCCGCGTAATTTGTTTTCTGCCTTGGTAACAATATCCTTGGCATCTTGGCCGAAAAGGGGTAGGCTAAAAATGAAACCGAGGAGAAAGATTTTTAGGTTCATAATTGATAGTGCTTTAGTATTTTTTCTTTGATGGCTGCTAGGGGATACTCTTCCTGTAAGGCTAAACTGCCGAGTGCTACTCCGTCTAGCATAGCGCCAAGATAATAGGCTTCGGCTTCGGGAGCAGGGTAGTTTAAAGTGCCAAAGAGTTTAGTAAATACGCCGATAGTTTGTTGTTTATGTTTTTTAATATCCTCTTTAAGAGTGGCCATGGCATCCGGTTGCAAGGCGAGAGAAGTCATAAAACGCATTAGGTCGGGATTCTTCTGAATGTAGTCAAAAGTCATTTCTACCGTAAGTCGTAATTGCTCTTGTGGGCTTTTGTTTTTAAGCAGGTTAATCGCTTCGCCACTAAAAGAATTGAGATAGTGGAAAATACCGTGTAGGAGGTCTTCCTTACTATTGAAATAGTGATAAGTGAGGCCCTTAGAAATCCCCGCTTCTTTAGCGATATAACTAATGCTGGTAGCCGCATAACCTTTTTCCGCAAAAGCCTTGAGGGCGGTCATTAAAATGCCATGGCGCGTTTCTTCGCGCTGGGCTTGGTTTTGTTCGGGACTGCGAGGTGACATAGATTGAACGCTTGGTTAAAGGTAGCCAATATTTTAAAATGACCAAGTGTTCAATGGAAGAGTTAAGGGATATTTAGGCGCTAACCGCTAAAATTTGTTTCAAAGAGTTTTTAGCGACATTGATTATATTCATCAACTACCGCTTTAACATTATGTTTACCGTATATTTTTCTATCTATTTTATCAGCTAAAATTGGACAGTCATTAAAAATAAAAACCCAAAACCATTCCGGCCCGCCAGCCGCTAATAATTTCAAACTCATACCCTGGGTTTAGGCAATATTTACCAAAAGCCCCAATGCTAAAGTTTTTAAAGAGGTATTCAGGTGCTAAGCCTACTGAAAGAACGATTAAATTGGGAAATTCGAAACGGGAGTTTTTATAAGTGGCCTCGCCAAAGGACTCTTTTTCAACTAAACGAGATATAGGCAAGTCTAGTTCATGCAAGCTAGATAAGGAAAAGGCAGATTTGCTATTTATCCTCCATAACTTTGAATATTTAGATTTGATGACAATATAAGTTGATGATGAGTTTAGGGGACGCACATCGCTAAAACCGCCATAAAAGTTAGTGTAAGTAGATTCTTTGAAATTAAAATAGACATTGGAAAACCCTAGCCCAAAGGATAGTCTATCCTTTTTCTTTTTTCCAACTACAAAGCTATAGGTTGCACCCGCTCCAATAATAGAGCCTACTTGTGGCCAATCCCCATTCCTGCCAAGATCAAATTTTGAGGAGAAAGTATTATGATGAGAAGAAAGCCCAACTTCAGTATAAATGGAGAAACCCTTGCTTACATCTAATTTTTGTGAATAAAGACTGGTAGCTAACAGGCAAGAGATTAGGGTTACCCGAAACTTTTTAATAGTCATGATGAAGCTTTATTGAATTATAATTTTTCAGGGCAATTGTGTCTTTAAACTGCCACCTGCCCCTAAAACCAAAAACCTAATCTTACGTAAGTGTAAAAATTCGGATGATTGGTGCTGGTGCTGACATGAATTTCGAGGGGACCAATTAAGCTGTTATAAGCATAACCAATACTATAGCCGTCAAGCAGTAAATTAGAATCGAAAAGCGCTTCGAAGGAGTTTTCCAATCGGGCATAATTCACCTTTGCAAGGATGTAGTGATTGCGGGCGATTTCGTAATTTAAATCGGCCCGGGCCATAATTAAATTACGACCATTAAGTTCCATAAAACGATGCCCTACAAAGCTTTCGATGTAGTTTAAATAACTTTGCCCCATGCTTCCCAAATAAATTTGGTAGGGTAAGTCTAAGCCCGGGCCAATGGTATTTATGCCATTTATTTGACCAATTACCGTAAGCTTCGAGTTAACCGGAACCACCTGTTGATACTTTAAATTAATCACCGAACTGGGTTCTAAAAAGGTCTCAAGGCCAATTCTTTCGGCAATAATTCGATACTGTGCTTCTAGGCGGAAGCCATAGTGCGGGAAATTGGCATCATCGAAAGAGTCGAAATCGATATAACCGTAATAGTTAATAAAGCCTTTGTTCAGGTCTTCAAAATCGGCTCGCTCATAATCTTGACTGATATCAACATTTTCAATTTGCACACCACCGCCAATGGCATAGGCATCTTTTAAGGTAGATTGTAGAAAGAGGTCAAGCGAATAGTCTTGGTAAATGCGTTGGTTTACCGCCTCTAAGTTTACAAAGCTTTGATAACGAAAGCGGTGGCTTTTAAGCTTAATTCCGAGGGTAGGTATAAAGCCGCGGTCTACAAAATAGTTAAGCTCACTGCGGGGCATATCCCCAAGTGCAAGATCAACACTAAGGCGAGAGTTTTTGAAAAGTAGGTTGCGATGCGTATAATTTATCAATAAGGAAGTTTTAAAGTCGTCGCTATAATTTAGGCCGGCTTTGAGTTTTTGCTGACTATCATTTTCTTTCAGTTTGACGATGAGGCGATAAGCACTATCTAATTCTTCAATGGTATAATCAACGGTTTCAAAATAGTTGGAACCATAAAGTTGATCCATTCCTTTTTCCAATTTGCGGATGCTCGCAATTTCCCCTTCTTTAATTCCTAATTTCCCTAAAACGAAAGAAGGCGTAAAGCTTTCATTTCCTTCTAAAACTATCTCTTTAACCAGTATTTCGGGCAGGGGTAATGCTTTTTCACGCTTAGGCAGACGCGCAGCACTATCGCGTTGTGCTAGTAGCTGAATACTCTCTAAATGCTTTAAGGCTTCCGCTCGGCCCGCGGCAATAATTTCATCAAAACGTTCGAAACTGGTAATATTAGCGCCTTCAATTTTGGGACTAATCCAGATATCGGTAAGCTCTTCACTCTCGGCTTGATTGCGCGAGTTTAAAAAGCCAGTGGTTTGTCCTAAAACCTCTACGATGGTGTTTAATTCATCACGCTCACGTAGATAGTCTTGCATATCTATACCAATGATAAAATCCACCTCTTTTTGGGCCATATATCGCACGGGGTAATTAAGAACCACGCCACCATCGATGTACAAACTATCATCAATTTCGTAGGGGGTAAACAAGGAGGGAAAGGCAGAACTAGCACGCAAGGCATCCATTAAGCGCCCGTGTTCAAAAACCCGTACTCCGCCCGTTTCTAAATTGGTGGCGATGCAGAAAAAAGGAATGGGGAAATCGCTAAAGTGCTGATAACGATAACTTTGTTGGGTAATGGTACTGAGTTCTCTTAAAATATACTGAGCAAAGTTCACCCCGCGTGGTAAGTTTATGCCATTGCTGTCAATGGGAAAACTTAAGAAATAACGTCCGGCACTTTTACGGTCGAAATAACTCAAACGATTGCGCGGAACTTCGTTAGCCAACAGCGCGTCCCAGTCTACTTTGCGCAGATAGTCCTCCATTTCTTTTCCACTAAAACCAAGACTATACATAGCGCCAATAATCGCCCCCATAGAAGTTCCGCCAATGTAATCGATTTCGATCCCAGCTTCTTCTAAAACCTGAATAGCGCCAATCTGCGCCATGCATTTAGCCCCGCCTCCGCTAAGCACTAAGCCTATTTTTAAATCTTCTTGCGCTTTTAGACCGCCGCTAAGAAGCAGTATTAGAGGTAGAATTAGGTTTTTGTACACTTTCAATGATCTTCTTTTTTTAGCGCAGCGAAATGATTAATAATCAGCAAACTTCTATTTTTTCCTACTATTTCTTCGAGCGCATCTGCAGAAGCTTCGCGCACCTTAGAAACGCTTTTAAACTTTTTCAAGAGCAATTTAACGCTCTCATCACCAATCCCTTTAATTTCGCTTAGCTCGCTTTTAAATGTGCCTTTGCTGCGTTTATTACGGTGATGGGTAATTCCAAAACGATGCGCCTCATCACGCATGCGCTGAATAACTTTTAAGGTTTCCGATCGCTTATCTAAATAAAGGGGATAAGGATCTTCGGGGAAATAAAGCTCTTCCAGTCTTTTAGCAATGCCTAAAATGGCAATCTTTCCGCGTAAACCTAGATCTTCCAAAGCTTGCACCGAACTGCTTAATTGCCCCTTACCCCCATCAATTACAATCAATTGCGGCAGGGGTTCCTTTTCTTCTAAAAGTCTTTTATAACGTCGGCTTACGGCTTCGTACATACTGGCAAAATCATCAGGGCCCACCACGGTCTTAATATTAAAGTGACGATAATCTTTCTTACTGGGTTTGCCATCTTTAAAAACCACACAAGCGGAAACGGGATAAGTGCCCTGAATATTGGAGTTATCAAAACATTCAATGTGAGTGGGCTCTTCGCTGAGGCGTAAGTCCTCTTTCATTTGTTTCATCAAGCGTTTTACATGACGATCAGGATCTACAATTTGAATATTTTTTAGCTTTTCTAAACGGAAATAGCGTCCATTTTTAATGCTTAATTCAATTAATTTTTTCTTGTCGCCCCTTTGCGGGAGATGCGTAAAAACATCAGGAATCGGTAACTTAATGGCATGCGACAAGTAGATTTCTTTCGAATGCGATTTAAAGCGGCTGCGCAATTCGGGAATGGCGATTTCAAGAAGTTCTTCTTCGCTTTCTTCTAATTTCTTTTTTAGTTCTAGGGTGTGCGATTGTAGAATGGCGCCATCAATAATTTTTAGATAATTCACATAGGCGTATTCGGCATCACTAAAAATGGAGAAGACATCTACATTACTAATACTGGGGTGAACGACTGTGCTTTTCGCTTGATAGCGATCCAAGAGGTCGTATTTCTCCTTTATTTTTTGGGCTTCTTCAAAGCGTAAATCGGTGGCTGCAGCTTGCATTTGCTCCAAAAGGTTGTGCTTCACACTGCTTAGGTGGCCTTTTAAGAGATTGCGTGCCGCTTCTATGTCGCGGTTATAAGCTTCTTCGCTTTGCAGTTGTTCACAAGGCCCAAGGCAGTTACCAATATGGTACTCCAAGCAGATGCGATAGTCTTTGGTTTGCAGGGCATTGGCGCTTAAATTGAGTTTGCAGGTACGAATGTGGTATAATTGCTTGATAAGGTTTAAGACCGTTTTCATCACCTTCACGGAAGCATAGGGACCAAAATATTCGGAGCCGTCTTTAATAGGGTTTCGGGTAGGAAAAATGCGCGGGAAAGCTTCTTTTTTGATACAAATCCAAGGATAAGTTTTATCGTCTTTGAGGTTGATATTATAGCGCGGTTGATACTCTTTAATTAAGTTATTTTCAAGCAGCAGCGCATCGAATTCGGTTTCTGTTACAATAATGTGAATGTCAACGATTTTGCCCACCATTACGCGAATACGTGAACTATCGTGCGACTTATTAAAATAGCTAGAAACGCGTTTTTTTAAGTTTTTAGCTTTGCCAATGTAGAGTATTCGCCCATCTTTGTCGAGGTGCTGATAGATCCCAGGTTTGGGAGGAAGGGTTTTTAATAAATTACTTAAATGATCGCTCGGCATAAAGCAAATTTAGCAATAGTAATAGCGAAAGATGGAAGTTGTTTGCGCAATTGTAATTAATAAGGATAAAAAAATATTTGCTGCGCGCCGTAAGGAAGATTTAGACTTTGGCGGTTACTGGGAATTTCCTGGTGGAAAATTAGAGGAAGGTGAGATTTCTGCGCAAGCTTTGCAAAGAGAATTGCAAGAAGAGCTGGGCTTGGCGCTCGAAATTGGTCGAGAACTACATCGCCTTTCTTGGAAAAATAAATTGGGGGAGTTCATGCTTATCGCCCATCTTATCCATAGTGAGCTAGAAGATTTAGCTTTGGTGGATCACGATCAAAGTGACTGGTTTAGCATCGACGACATCGCCTCTTTACAGCTAATGGTAGCCGATATGGCTTTACTCCCGAAAGTAGAAGAATACTTAATGGGCGCTTAGCATTTTTAAGCTTTCATTAAGGTAGATGGGTAATTCAGCCGGGTGATGGTTAACAATATTTAAGCGATGGTGACCCAAGCGCACAATAACCGCATCGTAAGCGGGCACAACCATAATGTATTGCCCGAGTATTCCGCGCATATAAAAAACATCTCCCGCCTGCTCATCTTGGTATAACCAAAAACTACGGCCGTAAAAATTGTTCATTTCACCTTGGGCCGATTCAGCGATAAAACTCGAGTCGAGAATGGATTTTCCGTCCCAATTACCCTGGTTGATTAACAGTTTCCCGAAGCGGGCAAAATCGCGGGCATTACTATTGAAGCAGCAGTAAGCCAGTTCGGTGCCTTGATCAGAATCGAGATGCCAAGCGGCGGGATTTTCGGCTTGTAAAGGAGTCCACAACCATTCTTCCGCCAAGGCACTCAAACTTTTACCGGTAGCTTTAATAAGGCAGAGTCCTAATAACTGGGTGGCCCCGCTCTGATATTCGTAAACAGATCCGGGCTTACGTGTAACCTTCACTTTTGACATCATTAAAGTTTCGATATCAGAACCATAATAAGCCTGGGCGGTAATGTCGAAAGGGTTTTTATAATGCTCATTCCAATCTAAACCGGCGGTCATTTTTGCCAAATGATCGAGTTGTAAATATTGTACAAATTCGCCTGTGAGTTCGGGAAGGAAATTGGTCACCGAGCTTTGCCAGCTACTAATAATGCCTTTTTGAATGGCTATCTGCACTAGCATGGTGGTAATACTTTTGGCCATCGAAAAACTATTAGTTTGCGATTGAGCCGAGCCAATGCCCCAATATTTTTCAACTAAAATGCTATCATTTTTTATTAGAAGGTAGGCAACACTTTCGGTGCTATCTAAGTATTCTTGTAGTAAAGGACTAATTTCTAACTCATTATAATTTTTCGCTTCTGCCCAAGCGTGAGGATTAGAGGCGGCAATGCTATTGGTGTTAAAGTATTTTGCATCACTAATGGTAGCACTGGTTTCACCGTGTAAATAAGTGGCCCAGACTCCTTTAATTAGATAGCTATTTCCCGTTAGGTAAAGTCCTAAAATTATTAATAAAACAAGGCTTCCTAGAGCAATGAGAAGTTTACGTAGAAATTGGAGCATGAGAGAGAATTTGACCTAAAGGTATTCAATATCAAATATCTCTTGAAAATAATAGTGACTTTTAGTTTTGATTTCCTTGAAATCAACCTCCCGATCTAGCTCTAAAGCAAGAGAAGTAACGGCTTTATCGTGAATACCGCAGGGAACGATTTTATTGAAGTAAGAGAGGTCGGTATTTACATTAAAAGCCCAACCATGCATGGTTACCCATCTGCTGGCGCGCACGCCTAAAGCGAGCATTTTACGGGCGCTACTCTTGCCAACATCTAGCCATACGCCCGTTTCGCCAGGTGAGCGCTCACCCTTAAGATTGTAGTCGGCTAAAATTTTAATAAACACTTCTTCTAAGTAGCGGAGGTATTTATGGATGTCGGGGAAGAAATTATCTAAATCGAGAATGGGGTAGCCCACCAATTGCCCGGGCCCATGAAAGGTGATATCACCGCCCCGGTTAATTTTATACAGGGAAGCGCCCATTTCTGCCAGTTCTTTTTCATTCACTAGCAAATGCTCCATTTTACCACTTTTGCCGAGGGTATAAACCGCTGGGTGTTCGCAAAAAAGCAAGTGATTTTCAGTAGCGATTTGTTCCTCCACAGCCAGCTTACGGTTACTAAACTTTCGTTGAACCGTAGCATCAAAAAGTTTTTCCTGATAATCCCAAGCCTCTTGATAATCAATGATTCCGAGGTCTTGAAATTTAATTTTTGCTTTTACAGAGGAATTTTGGATAACTCAGATTTTAGGAGGTCAATGGATTTAATATCCATGATGTCTACTTGATTAATTTCAGATAAGAAATAGGAAATCCAGTCGCCAAAATGAACTAGATAAAGAGCGCGTTGCACGGGAGATTCGCCTTTGCTCCACATCTCATACACATGTTCGGTTTTTTCGCCGATAATACCTTTAATAATATCCATACGCTTTTGATTGCGCGCATTGTCAGTAGTGTTACGGATAAAAACAGCACTAAAGCGACTGTCTCCTCCTTCCCAGCCCACTAGTTCGTTGTGGTTCATCTCGGGAACTTCTGCTTCCCAGCAAAGCATTTTAGCGTTTTCGTTTAGTTGTTGTCTAAAACGAGCCGCTACTGCTAAGCTGCCGTTATTGGCGATGATTTGGGGAATGGTATTTTTAATTTTATGAGCGAAGTCTTCCGCTTCTTGCAGACTATCTGCTTCGGTATCGTTTAGAAGCTTAATACTCGCTTCTAGCTCAGCAATAACATTGTAATTGCTTAGGCCATAAGCCTCCATATAACGCAAAAGGTATGCGAAGGCATAAGCGAACATGCTTCTAGGCGGATTACCGCCTTCCATTGAAAGAAGGTTATAACCATTGGTTTCAGCAATTTCTTTCAACCGACCACCCGCGCTAATGCAAGCAAACATAGCTCCCTTTGCTTGCGCCTGAGCAACAGCACTTAAGGTTTCTTCGGTATTGCCGCTATACGAGCAGGCAATTACTAAAGTATGCTCATTTACAAAAGCGGGAATATCATAGTTTTTATTAACTAAAATGGGAAGTGGTGATTGACCAGCTACCAGCTCAGCCAGAACACTACCGCCAATACCTGAGCCTCCAAGGCCAGTAATAAGAACGTTGTGCACTGGGCGATCCGAAGATTTGAGAGAAGTATTTTTAATGCTATCGATAGCATTTTGTAGGTGCTGGCTGAAATTGGCGATTAATTCCTTCAAAGTGTTCTGTTTTATGGTTCAAAAATAAGATTTAATCTTCCAAGCTTATGTTTCGGAGAAATTAATCTTTAGAGCTTAGCTCTTATGGCTTTAGTCTTTAAACACCGATTTTTGGTAAAGAATTAAAAGTCCTACACCGCAGCTAATGGCAAAATCGGCAAGATTAAAGACGGGACGAAAGAAAATAAAATAGTCACCGCCCCAAATAGGTAACCAATCGGGTAAATAACCTTTAAATAAGGGGAAGTAAAGCATATCCACTACATGCCCAAATAAGGGAGCAGCGTAGCCACCACCTTCGGGGAAAACTTCGGCTACTTGGTGAAAGTCGGAGGGACCGAAAATAACCCCGTAGAAAAGTGAATCGAGGATATTACCCAATGCTCCTGCTAGAATTAGGGATACCGCTACAATACCACCAGTGGGCACCTCTTTTTTTATAAGGCCTTTAAGCCAGTAAAAGATAAAACCGACGGTGATAACCCGAAAAAGGCTTAAAACCAATTTACCCCATGAGCCGCCAAACTCTAGGCCGAAGGCCATACCAGGGTTTTCAGTAAAATGTATAATAAACCAATCGGCAATAATAATATCCTCTCCTAAGGTCATGTGGGTTTTTACCCAAATTTTCACGACTTGGTCTATCAGGAGTACTGAAAAAATTATGAGAAGGGCTCTCCGCATTCTTATTGTTTATTCTTGGCCTCAATACTAAGGGTAGCATGGGGCACAAGACGCAAGCGTTCTTTGTTAATGAGTTTACCTGTTACTCTGCAAAGGCCATAAGTTTTGTTTTCAATGCGATTCATGGCATTGTGTAAGTCGCGTAAAAACTTTTCCTGCCTAGAGGCCAGTTGGCTATTCGCTTCTTTACTCATAGTATCACTACCTTCTTCAAAAGCTTTGAAGGTTGGAGAAGTATCATCGGTGCCATTGTTACGATCGTTGGCAAAGTTTTCTTTTAATACTATTAAATCTTGTTCGGCCTTTTCAATCTTTTCAGCGATGATCTTTCTAAACTCATCAAGCTCTTCATCACTAAACCTTACTTTATTCTCGCTCATTGTAAACACAATTTTTTAACTTCTAAGAAGAGATACCCTTAAAAAGTATCGCAAATTATATAAAAAAGCCTTAGCGGCTGATAACAATTGAAATTCTACTATAAATTTCATCAAAAGTTAGCTCTTCGCCGCTGTCTAGCTGATTTACCCATTTAATTTCATCCGCTAAAACTTCCGATTTTATGTAATCGGCGTTTTCATTAACGGCATTTTCCAGAGTTTCATCTTTTTGAAGCGTCATATTTATGCGATCGGTAACTTCAAGGCCGCTATCCTTACGCAAGTTTTGAATACGACTTACTAGCTCGCGACTGAGACCTTCCTTAATTAAGCTTTCGTTGAGGTTAATATCCAATGCGACCGTTAGGCCATCTTCACTTTGAACCAACCAGCCGGGAATGTCCTCGGTATTAATGCTTACGTCGGAGCTAAGAATTTCAATGCTTTCTCCGTTAAGCTCTAAGCTCAGCCTACCTTCGTTTTCAAGTTGGCTAATTTCGTCTTGACTTAAACCGCCAATAGCCGCCGCAACTTGTTTCATCATTTTTCCGAAACGAGGTCCGAGTTTTTTAAAGTCGGCTTTAATGCTCTTAACCAAAACATTTTCGCCTGCGTGTAAAACGGCGAGTTCCTTCACATTCGTTTCGGCCAAAAGAATGTCGCGTACACTTTCCATCAATTCGGCCTGCGCTTCATTTAAAGCGGGAACCATAATTTTTTGCAAGGGCTGACGCACTTTTAGCCTTTCCTTTTTGCGCAAGGCTAAAACCATGGAGCTTAATTTTCGGGCAATGGCCATACGATCATTTAAGAGCTGATCAATAGGGGCCACGGCTTCTTTAGGCCAGTAGCTGAGGTGAACCGATTCGCTCTTTTCTTGCGCATCTACCGCAAGGTTTAAATCGCAGTATAAACGGTCGCTGAAAAAGGGTGCGATAGGGCTAATTAATTGGGCCAAATTATGAAGACAACGGAAAAGGGTCTCGTAAGCCATTTGTTTGTCGAGGCTCATTTCGCCTTTCCAGAAACGACGTCGGTTAAGACGCACATACCAATTGCTGAGCTCTTCGTCTACAAAGTATTCGATGGCGCGAGCGGCACGTGTAGGTTCGTACTCGGCATAGCTTTGCTCTACTTTTTCAGTAAGTTCTTGCAGGCGCGAAAGAATCCAACGATCTAATTCGGGACGATCTTTTACGGCAGTTTCTGTAGAAGCTTTGTATACGAAGCCATCAATATTTGCATACAGCGCAAAGAAAGAGTAGGTATTATAAAGGGTTCCGAAGAATCGTCTGCGTACTTCTTCCACTCCGTCGAGCGAGAATTTTAAATTATCCCAAGGCTGCGCATTGCTAATCATATACCAACGAACGGGGTCGGTACCATATTTTTCTATGGTCGTAAATGGGTCAATGGCATTGCCGAGGCGCTTGCTCATTTTCTGGCCTTTCTCATCGAGAACCAAACCGTTAGAAACCACGTTCTTATAAGCAACTTTTCCAAAAACTAAGGAGCTGATAGCATGTAGGGTATAAAACCAACCTCGGGTTTGATCAACACCTTCAGCGATAAAGTCGGCAGGAAAACGCTGATCGAAATCCTCCTTGTTTTCGAAAGGGTAATGCCATTGGGCATAAGGCATTGAGCCGGAGTCGAACCAAACATCGATAAGGTCAGATTCGCGACGCATCTCTTTTCCACTGTCGGAAAGCAAAACAATTTTATCGACGATATGACGGTGTAGATCTATCTGATCGTAGTTTTCTTCACTCATATTACCAGGCTCGAAACCTTGCAAGGGATGACTACTCATTAAGCCCGCTTCCATTGCTTTGTCGCAGGCAGCTTTTAGTTCCTTTACGGAGCCGAATATTTTGGACTCGCTACCATCTTCGGTACTCCAAATTGGTAGAGGAATACCCCAGTAACGCGAGCGACTTAAATTCCAATCGTTGGCGTTTTCGAGCCAATTACCAAAGCGACCTTCGCCGGTACTTTTGGGTTTCCAATTAATAGTTTTGTTGAGCGCTACCAATTCTTCTTTGTCAGCAGTAACCTTTATAAACCAGCTATCTAACGGATAGTACAGGATAGGTTTATCGGTTCTCCAGCAGTGTGGATAGCTATGCACGTACTTTTCTACCTTAAAGGCTTTATTTTGCTCTTTTAGGAGGATGGAAATCTCTACATCCACCGATTTTTCAGGGGCTTCTCCTTCTGCATAGTATTCATTCTTTACGTACTTACCACTCAGAGGACCAGAGTTTTGAATAAAACGACCTTGTAGGTCTACTAAGGGAACAAGATTTTCATTTCCATCAAGTACTAACATAGGTGGAACAGGAGGAACGGCTTCTTTGGCGACCTTGGCATCATCGGCTCCAAAAGTTGGCGCGGTGTGGACAATACCAGTACCGTCTTCGGTGGTTACAAAGTCGCCGCCTATCACACGAAAGGCATTTTCTACCCCATCATTAGGTGTCGCCCAAGGAAGTAGTTGCTCGTAGCGCAGACCGATTAATTCACTGCCCTTTCCTTCCCAAACAATGCGCCACGGAAGGTTTTTTCCATCCTCAATGTAGCTGCTTAAGTCGGCGTCTTTTAATTCGTCTTTAAAATATTTCCCAACGAGATTTTTAGCAATAAAAACCTTTTGAGCGAGCTGGGTATAAGGATTGAAGCTTTCAATTAATTGATAGTCAATTTTGGGTCCTACGGTTAAAGCGGTATTGGAAGGCAAAGTCCAAGGCGTAGTAGTCCAAGCGAGGAAGTAAACCAAATCCTCATTTTGAATTAGATCTCCGAAAAGGGCTTGGAAAGCTTCATTTTTAGTTACCACAAACTGGGCAATGGCAGAAGTGTCCTTTACGTCGCGGTAGCTGCCGGGCATGTTTAGCTCATGCGAACTTAAACCTGTACCAGCTTTAGGAGAGTAAGGCTGAATGGTATAGCCTTTATAAATTAAATCTTTTTCCCATAATTGCTTTAAAAGCCACCATACACTTTCCATGTATTTGGGCTTATAGGTTACATAGGGATCATTCATATCCACCCAGTAACCCATTTTTTCGGTAAGGTCATTCCAGATGTCGGTATAACGCATTACCGCCTTTTTGCAAGCTTCGTTATAATCTTCAATGGAAATGCTTTTCCCGATATCTTCTTTGGTGATACCTAGTTCTTTTTCCACGCCCAATTCCACAGGAAGCCCGTGGGTATCCCAACCAGCTTTACGTTTTACTTGAAAACCTTCAAGGGTTTTAAAGCGGCAGAAAATATCTTTAATCGCGCGCCCCATAACATGGTGTATGCCAGGCATGCCATTGGCGGAGGGAGGGCCTTCGTAAAACACAAAGCTCTCTCTGCCTTCGCGGCTAGAAATACTTTTTTCGAAGGTGTTATTTTCTTTCCACCATTTAAGCACCTCCTTATTTATAGTTGGGAGGTCTAAGTGCTTATATTCAGGATAATTAGTTGCCATCGCGTTCGATTTTTTTCGAGAGCGCGAAGTTAGTAATTCTAGCCTTCAAACCTGAGTGCAATGTGAAATCAGGCCTCAGACTGCTTGTAAATAGTGGGATTGAAGCCGAGGCGCTGAAGCAATAGTGGGCTAAGGCGCAGAAAAACGCTTTTTAGAAGGGGCTTAGCAGTGTCTTTTCCTTTTCTTGAAAATCTGAGACTATAATTTAAACGCCGAACTCAGGCTTCAAGGCTTAGCCTTTTTAAGGCTTCTTGGGCTAAGGAGCAGCGCTCTTTTCTTACATTCGCTAAAATTCCTTTATTGTGAAGCAGGTTTTCTTTTTTTTAATGTTCTACTGGGCCTTTTTATCGCCTTTAAAAGCCCAAGATTCAACTTTAGTAATCGGCTTAAAAGCAACGCCCCCTTTTGTAATACAAGAGGCTAATGGGCAGCCGGCGGGTTTATCGCTTGCTTTTTGGGAGTTAATAGACGATAAAATACCTGCACGGATAGAGTACCGCTGGTTTGATGATTTAGATGAGATGCTAAAAGCGGTTGCTAATAATGAGCTTGATTTATCGATAAACCCCATTACCGTTACCGAGAAGCGCATGGATAGTCTTGATTTCTCGCAACCTTTTTTTATTTCGGGTACTACGGCAGCGCGCAAAGAGGTGAGCTCCTGGACGGGATTTTTTGAGAATTTGTTTAGCCTTGAGTTCTTTTCAGCTATTGCCATTTTAGCGGCGGTAATATTTGTCTTCGGCTTTATGGTGTGGTTATTTGAAAGACGCAAGAACCCCGAGCAGTTTGCTCCAGGGTGGCAAGGTGTTTTAGATGGCTTCTGGTGGAGCGCCGTAACCATGACAACCGTTGGATACGGCGACAAGTCGCCCGTAAGTAGAGGGGGAAGATTTATAGGCCTAATATGGATGTTCTCTGCAATTTTACTGATTAGTGGTTTAACGGCTGGGGTGGCCTCCGCTTTAACAGTAAATAATATTGAAAGGAAAATAAACGGCATCGAAGACCTTCGTCGTTTCGAGTCGGGTAGTATTCGCGGTAGTGGCACCGTTGAGTACCTGGAGATTTACGGTCTTCCTAATCGGTATTTTGATGATGTTAATGCCGGTTTGGAAGCGGTGCAGCAAGGTGAAATTGATATTTTCCTCTTTGATCGGCCTATTTTGCAATTTTATTTAGAACGGGGAGATTATCAGGATTTGGTTTTAGACCATCGAAATTTAAAGACGGATTATTATAGTTTTACGTATCCAAAAGGTAGTCCTTTGCGGGAAGTACTCGACCCGAAAATAGTGAGAGCATTGAAGTCGGATAGCTGGAATTTTATTTTAAGAAAAGCAAGTAGAAATGAGAATGATTAAAAAAATGAGTTCAGGCTTAATCGCCTTAGGAATGGTGGCTTGTAATGGTGGCCAAAATGTTGGAGAGGAAAACGCAAACCCTGCTGATACCGCATCTGCGGAAGCAATAGAGGAGGTGTCAAGTACAATGAGCTTGGAGCCCTTGTGGCAAAGTGATAGTACTTTAATAACCAACGAATCGGTTTTATACTATGCTGAGGGCGATTTTTTACTGGTGAGTAATATTGAAGGTAAACCGACAGAACTAGATGATAAGGGTAGTATAGCCAAAGTTAGTACTGATGGTAAAATTATAGATGCAGCTTGGGCTACTGGCATTAGTGCACCTAAGGGCATGTGTGTAGTAGGAGAGAAGCTATTTGTTAGCGATGTAAATCGGGTAATTGCAATATCGATGGAAAACACAGCCGATCGTGACTATTACCCCATTGAAGGCGCACAATTTCTTAACGATTTAAGTACGGATGGTAAGGCCGTTTACGTTTCCGACATGGCTTTGGGAACTTTGCACCGCATAAAGGATGGCGTTCTGAGCTTGGTAGCCGATAGTGTAGCCAGTTTAAACGGCCTATGCTTTGCCGAAAACAAACTGTTTGGTCTTAATGCAGAAGGCTTAATAGAGTTTGATCTGCAAGATGGAACTTACCAAGTTTTAAACGACAAAGTACAAGGTGGTGACGGTTTGGTTTCTTTGGGCGATGGAAAGTTTATCGCTTCTAAATGGCAAGGGGAAATTTGGTTTATCGATGGCGAAGAAGCTTCACAAATGTTGAACAGTCAAGAAGAAGGAATTCAAACAGCCGATATTGGTTTCAACCCGAATACCAATACGGTATATGTTCCCCGTTTTTTCTCTAATTATATTTCGGCCTTTACGCTGCTAAGCGAATAAGATACAGATGATTTATACGGATAAGCCCTAACATTTACCTTGTTGGGGCTTATTTTTTTGAAGTAAAACGCGAGCTAGCTTTGCAAGAAATATTCGTTTGCGCTTCTAGCCAAAGCGGTAAAACAAGATGAATTTCAGGCCAAACTTAATCCTTAGCGCCAAGTTTTTAATTCTTGCGCTTTCCGGTCTAAGTATACCTTTAGACCATATTTGGCGCTTAGCCACCTAATTATTAAGAGTAAAAATCCGAGGCTTAAGATTGAGGGGAGTGAGTTGAGACGAAAGCCACTCGAGATAAATGCGAGCAATGCAAAACCAAAAACTAGGCTTCCTATATGGATGAGCATTCGCAGGTACTCGGTTTCTAAATCAATATTGATGTAGCCATCATTCTCGCTAATCTTTAACTCTCCGCGATTAAAGTTTAGGAAAGGGCCACGTCTAAAAATTCTTCCAAAGTGGAATAATTTCTGTTCGAATTTAAGCTCATTTTTTCCTTCTGAGTAAACGCGGTCAAGCCCTTGCTCCTGAAAAGTTTTTTCAAGAAAGGAATAGACTTGATTGGTAGTGAGATTTGTCGCTTCAGCTTTTTTAATGGAGGTTCCCGTTTTGATGCTAAGCTTCATATCACTGCTTTACAAGCCATTGTAACCAGCGCATAAACAACTGGTCGTGCACAAAATAAGCCTGCTCGTCGCGCTGGATTAGCTTAGTGCTTAGCAGGTTTTGTAGGGCCCTTTCAATACTGCTGGCGGCGCCTAAATTATACTTTACCAAAAAAGCAAAAGCATGCGGCTGCTCTACCCTTTCTTCTAAAGCAATGGCCTGTAAAAGTTTCCATTGTAGGGCGGTAAAACGGTGCTGAAAGAGTTTGAAAAGGGGATGAACCTCTTTCAATAAATTAACAATTGCCTCGGCTGCTTTTTCCTGTTTCTTGGCTAAAAGGGCATTTAGTAATTGTAAATTACCTTGGCTAAATTCGTAAAGTTCATGCTCAAAGGCGGATGGGTTAGCCCAAATATCTTCCGCGGAAGCCTTGGCAAGGACGTGTTTTTCGAGCTTTAGTTTGGAGGGAATTTTAAGAGAAGCATCGCTGTTAAGGAGCACTTGTATATTTCGCGCTTCCGCAAGATGGCTAAAAGCCTCCAACATTCCTTTTTCTTGCAAGTCCAGGTTCCAGTCTTCAAGATGTTCAAAAATGAAAAGGAAATCTAGTCCCACTTGTTGTAGATGATCGGCCAATAATTTTAAACATTGGTGAAAATCCGCAAAGTTTTGCATGGTTACATAGGCGGTCTCCTGGTAAAAACGGTTGAGCTGAAAAGACAAATTAGGCCTTTCTTGGGCCTGTTTTTCTAGCTCTGCAAAGAAGATGTTTTTAAAGGTGCTAAACTTTTGGCTATTGGTAATGGCATAGCGAAAGCAAATGCGGCGATTAACCAACCGCTCTTCTAAACGACTTAATAAAAAGCTGGCGCCATAGCCAAGAGGGGCCTCGAGATGAAGGTTTTTACGATTCATGATCGCATCGTATAGCTCTTCTAATTTTTTCGCCCGAATTAAGGTTTTCATAGCGACCTTAATTAAATTCTGCCACGCACTTAAGCTCTATGGCAATGGGGGTGGGAAGCGCTGTAATAGCAATTGTTGTGCGACAAGGCTTGGGCTCAACATCCCGAAAGTAGTCGGCATATATACGGTTGAAAGTATGGAAGTCACGTTTCATATCTACCAAAAAAACTTGGACGTCTACCAATTTATCCCAGCTGCTTCCGTGCTCGTCTAAAATAGCTTTTACGTTAGCAAAAACGCTATGTACTTGGGCCTCAAAGTCAAACTCTTTGAAATTACCATTATGGTCGAGGCTTAAACCCGGAACCCCCGAGTCGTTAGCGTCACTGCCAGCAATACGCGGACCAACGCCGCTTAAAAACAATAGGGATCCTGCCTTACGGGCCAGGGGATATAGCCCTACGGGCTTAGGTGCTTTACTCATAATTTAATTCTATGCTTCAAAAATAAGACGCTAAAAGGAGTGAAGGAAATAAGGCGCCTATTTATTTTTACTAAGCTCATTTTGCAGTGAATTCAGGATACTGGTATGCCTTCAGCAATTTAATTTCGATTTTGCAAAAAGGCTTCTACCTCTCTGCGACTGTAATTATCGAGGAAAGGTCCACGGTATAAAGGAGGGTATAATTCAGAGCTAATGCTGCTGGCAACCCCATCTATAATAATGTCTAAATGTAACTTATAATGATAAGTGTCGTAGGGCACAATTATATCCAATACGTTGGAGCCATTAAGCTCCTTTAGGGCTATAGGATTATCAGCATAGTCGTATTTAACCAGTTTCCAGTGATAAGTATAGGAATCTTGATCGCTTAAAGCACGCCATTTACCATTGGATTTTAATAAAGCTTGATAGCGGTGATGCATGCCGCCAATAACAGGTTTGGCCACGGGGATAATGCGAATTTCATCCTTTACTTTAGTCTCGGCGCCAGCTATCATTAGAAAGGATTGCTTTTTGGCACCGTTGAGGGTTTTCAGCCCATTAAAGGATACTTTATTACGAAAGATTTCATCTTGCCAAGCTTCGAGCAAGAAACCTATATTTTGCTTTTTAAAATACCCGCTGTATTTAGCGGGGCAACTATTAATAAAGACAGAAGCGCCTAATTTTAGAAGCTCAGTTTCATCAATCTGTCCTGTCAATTTTTGATTTGGGTTGATATTAATTCCCACTGCATCGATAAAAGGAACCTGTTTTAAAATGTATTTTATGTTTTCTTCGCAAAAAGGGCCAGAGTCTATTTCTATGGAAATGCTTCTGCTGCTATCTAGCTTTTTAATTTCGCGTGAAACATCGGCTAGCCAATTTAGATAAGCTCTTCGCTCGTAGCTAAGTTCGGGCTGATTGTGATAAAAACCGAGCCTATTCCAGCTGGCACCCCCGAGATGCCAGGCGATGATACTTTTCTCGGTCATTCTGTTGCGCACACTATTCAGAATAAGCGCCTTGAGTTCCGCCAATTCATTAAGATCTTTCTCAAAGCTTTTGATATGCCCGGTCCAAAAACTGTAAAGGACCTGATGTTGAGATTGCTCGGCCTGATTTAAAATGTTGAAGTCGTAGAATCCTGGTCCTGTTCGTTTTATAGTTTTTAGCCCTAATTCATTCATTTCCCTAAAGTCGTTTTCTAGCGTTTCTCTGAAAAGGGGATTACGGGTAGCTTGCCAGTCGGAGCCCTTGTAATAGTTTACGCCAGCTAGTATTGGATAATCAATAGCAATGGAGGCGTCTACCTTGTTTTGGGAAATTTGTGGCGCATGCTTTTCTTCAAACGTTCTTTTTTCCTGCAGGGGCTTTGGGAAGGGAAGTGTAGCACTTAAACAGCTAAAGTCTTTCACGATTAGTCCGCCAATTTGGGCAAAAGAATCCGAAAGGCTTTTATAGTTGTTATATAAGTCTTGATGATTTTCAAAGTGGCTATTGAGTTCAAGAATTACGGGCAACTCTAAGCTATAAGCTTCACTTACATATAATTTTTGAAAATCTTTATAAGGTGGGCTTTCACCGGTAAGAGCTTTGCTTAGGTCGGCTTTTAGCCAATCCACATAAGCCAATCCAGGAAAAAAACGATCGACATTTTGGGCATCGCTAGCATGGTAAACGGAAATAATGTTATTTACACCAGACTTTCGGAAAAACTCATAAATATAGCGCCAAGCCTCTTGATATTTTTTACCGAGGGCAATGCGATCATTTTCGGGAAGTCCAGCGCAGAGCGAATCGAATTGGGGTAGAAAGGAAATTAGTACCGGCTTTTCTTCGCGCATTATTTCCTTTGCAAACTGCGACATTCGATTATTTTGAGAGCCCAGAATTAGTTGATCGCAAAGCATCATTAAATCGGCACTACTTTTTAATTCGGATTGTTTAAAATTAATAAGTGGATATTGGTTCTTAGCCCAAACTGCACTGAGGCCTTTTTGGAAATCGCTAATAGGCGCATTCCATTTAAAATTTATCTTCTGAATATTACAACTGCTCGTTTGGTTCGTTTGAGCTTTTTGGTAAGTAGCTCCCAAAAGGTGATTTACCGGATAAGCGGGCTTGGGGCCAATGGGTATATTTTCTATTTCTTTTAGTGAGGATTGCTGGTAAAGAAGAACAATTATCGCTACTAAGAGTGGGGCAGCAGTATATCGTAAAACAACATAACTGCGCCGGCGCAGACGCCAAAAACGGTCTTTTAAGAAGCGGGTAGCATCGTCTATTTTCTTGGCAAAGGCATGCTTATTTAAGTATCGACGATAGCGGTTTTGCATGCTTATCATTACCATAAAGGCCATGAAAAAAACATTCATTAAAGCAAAGCCCGCCATAATGAGATTGTAGGGATTGAGGTCGCGTAACAGTCCGTAAATAATGGCTAAAATTGAAACTCCGGCCACCACAAGGTTAGGGATATTTAAGGCCCAAATATTTTCTTCCTTACCATCTTTAGGGGTAGGGTTGTAGGGCACTTTGCGTCTTAATAGAGTGAAAACAAACCCTAAGGAGTGAATCCACCAAGTACCAATCATCATGAGGCCGCCTTGCAGGTGAAAACCTCTTTCGTCTTCTTCCATTACCCACTTTTGAACGTAATGGCGAATTATTAAGGTACTAGCGGTGAAAGGAACGCCCAAAAGAATAAAGTTCCATAAACTCATCGTCATTGGGTTAGCCCCAAGAATGAGAGATAAAATAGGAATTAGAAAGTTAATGAGGTAAATGAAACCGGTAAAATAGTTCCAGGGGAGAATACCATAGTGAATTTTTTGACGAAGACTTAATTTGCTAAAGTTTTCTACATAAGTGGTAACTAATAATTCAAAAACTCCACGTGACCATTTTAGTTGCTGCTGGTAATAAGCAGAAAGGGTATTAGGCACTAAACCACGCGTTAGCATTCGCGGCACATAGCTAGATTTCCAGCCTATACCATGCAGTTTCATACTGGTGTTCATGTCTTCGGCTAAACCGGGCGCATGTCCGCCAATGCTATCTAAAGCCGCTCTTCTAAAAGTACAATTTGCACCAATCGCTTGGGCGGTACCATAGCTATTCATGCTCATCATAATAGGCCCATAAAACTGGAAGGTTTGTTGAGCTGAACCTTTGGCAATTATATTTTCATAGATGTTGTAATAGCCCTGCACGACTTGCACAAAACCAATATCAGGATTATTAAAATGGGGTAATACCCAGTCTAAAAAATCCGGTGCTGGAATATGGTCGGGGTCGAGAATTAAGCAGATTTCCCCCGTGGCTTGTTGCAAGGCATTATTAATGTTTCCTGCTTTAGCATTCACTTTTATTTCTCGGGTAACATGCTTAACCCCTAGTCTTTTGCACTGCTCAATTAAATAAGGGTCATTCCCTTCATCGCAGAGATAGGTAGTATGTGGGTACGTAATTTTTTGGATAGCTTCCAATGTTTCCACCAGCATATCGTAGGGTTCGCCGGGAACAAAAGTGGTGAGGATATCAACGGTATATTGTTTTTCTAAGATGGGGGTTTCTGGAACACTGATATCCCAGTAGTGATACCACTCATAGCTAATGCGAAGAATAATAAAAAGTAAGGCGAAAATAAGGGGATAATAAAGAGGTTTAAAGCCAATATACTCCTCTTGCAGAATGCCGTAGATAAAAAGCCCTGCGCTAATTACGCCAATAAGAATCATGGATCTTAAAAGCCACTTCTGCCTAAAGGTAGGGGCGATAACTGGACTGGGTCTTCTATTCTGGTACCACATAGAAAGGAAGGTTTACACTGCCAAAGTTTCCATGGCCGTCGGTAATTTTTACAAAGAGGCGATAAGGACCCGGTTTTGAAGGGCTATTAAAACTTATTTCCCCCTCTTTAGTGTTAGGCGAAAGGACTGTGTTTTCAAGCGCAGCGGGAGGGAGATCTCCTTTAACGAAAAACCAGTCTTCGGTGCGGACGGACCAATGATAGTTTAAACTGTCCTTTTCAGGGTCGCTGGCAAATACCTTGGCGAAATGAGGAGTGGAGGGTTCTAAAAGTAACTCATTGGCATTGAAAATCGAGTCGATGCTTAATAAACCAACCTTAGGGGGACGATTGCTTTTTAACTCTTTACCAAAGCTTTCAGCGAGCGTAAAGTACATCTCGTTTTTTTCCCCTTCTTGTGAAAACACATTAAACCAAGTATGGGTTTGTTCTTGTCGCCAACCCCAAAAGAAGGCGAGTGAACCTAAAAAAGCGGGATTGTCTTTGGGTAAAAGACTATCGTAAATGGCAGCGAGTCGTTCGGCTTTTTGACTGCTATTAATTTCACCAGGTGCTCCCCAAACGGTCCCGTCAGATTCCCAAGGACCATTTTCGCCAAACTCTCCCACCACAAAGGGCTTGTCTAATAGCCAAGTCCATCTAGCGCGATCTGCTTCTAGCTGGTTTAAACGCCCAAAGGTGTTGACATAAACCAAGTCTATATTGCGAATTTTCAATCCAAAATTTAAGATAGCTTTATCGCCATAATTAGCGAGAGCTGTACCTACTGGATGATTAGGATCTCCACTTTTAAGGGAGTCTAAAATTTGATTGTAGCCTCTAGCAAATCCCCAATCTTTAATATCGTAGTAAATTAATTCATTGCCTAAACACCAACTAAGTAAGGCAGGGTGACCACTATATTTTTTAGCAAAAGCCTTTAATGTTCGGGCTGTCTCAGCCACTAAACTATCATTGGGGTAGAACCACTTAGAATTACTTTTTGGAAGCCAAATTCCGGCTACAACGGCGATGTTTACGCTTTGTGCCTCATCTAAAATAGCCCCCAAATTGGTAGTGTCATAGGTGCGAATGCAATTGCCGCCAATGGCCATAAGCTCTTTTAATCTCACCTCTCCAGAAACTCCTTTGATAATAAAAGGCTTTCCATTGCGGATAAGCTGAAATTTATCGCCCGTTTTCTCAATATAAACGGTTCCTTTCGCCTGTTCAGAAGGTGAGCAGGCGGTCCATAAAAAACTGCTAAGCAGGACCAACAATAGATTTCGAGCGAGTAATTTTGTCAATGTAAAGGTCTAATAAAAAGCAAAGTAAATCCAAACAGTATTAAAAATACTATAAATCCAAGAAATTATTGCGAGTTACAACGTTTAATATAAGCCAATTGATCACCTGAATTAAAATCGGGGATGTTTCTATCAATAACTTTAAGGCCTCCATTTTGATTAATTAAAAAGAGCGGTATTAGTCTGCCGTCCATTTCTTTCACTAAATTTTTATAGTCCTGTTGGCTTTCGCAAGATGCCTCTTTAACGTGATCGGCTTGCCTAATGGATTGCGCTAAGTTTAAGTAATCGACGGTAGCGGCAAAAAGCACATTTAAAGGGAACCGAATATCGCCAGCTTCTAATTCTTTTTTGCTACTCAGTCGGAACACGTGGTTCTCACCAAATTCATCTTTGTAAAAATTACAAGAGAGGTTATTAATATCAGCACTAGAAGTGAGAGCCATTAGCTTTCCAATATTGGTAAGGTCCAAATCCTCCAATACGCTATCACTTAAAATGCTGCCATCATAAACCTCAAAACCTAGTTTTTGGGCTTCTTTTAAATTGTTTTTAGAAGTATCTGCTAACAGTACTTCAATGCCTTTATTTTTAAGATACGTTCCTAAAAAGCGTGCGTTTTCATTGGCACCAGCAATTAAAAAGCCTTGCGGTTCTTCGCGTTCAACCTTTAATAAGCGTGCGATATATTTGGAGCTAGCTCCTTGAATTACAACCGTTCCCACAATCATCATAAAAGTAAGGGGCAGGATGAGTTCTGCTTGCTCATGGTTAATGCTAGCGTCGGTATTATTGCTAAGCTGCAAGGCAAATAAAGAAGCTACTGCGGCCGCAACAATTCCTTTGGGCCCTACCCAAGACATAAATAAAATCTCGCGCCAATTGAAATCAGAACGAATAGTGCTTAACCAAACGATTAAGGGACGAAGGCCAAAGGTTACTACCGCAAAAAGTATTAGTGAGGCCTGACCTAGTTTTTCAATTTGACTGATATCAATTCTACTGGAGAGCAGGATAAATAGCACCGAAATAAGAATGATGCTTACGTCTTCTTTAAAGGATAAAATTTTCTTGAGGTTTTGCACCCTTACATTAGCTAGAATTATCCCCATAAAAGTGGTCGACATAAGGCCGGCTTCGTGGGCAATAAACTCGGCAAAAGTAAAGGCCATAATAACCATTCCTAAGGCCATAACATTTCGTAAATAGGCGGGTAAGCGATTTTTCTCTAGCAACCAACGCAAGAAAAAAGCGGCCAAGGCCCCTACAAACATGCCCGAAGAAACGGTGATGAAAAATTCTTTAAAAACCTCTACGGTATTCGAATTTCCAAGGTCGCTAGTTTGAATAAATTCATAAACTAACACGGCAATTAATGCTCCCAAGGGGTCAATTAAAATCCCTTCCCATTTCAGTACACTATTAATGCGCATATTGGGCCTAACATTTCGTAAAATGGGAATAACAACAGTAGGCCCAGATACAATAATTAAAGCCCCAAAGAGAAAGGCCAAGCGATAGTCGAGGCCCAGCAGATAATGAGCGGCAAACCCTCCACCAAATAAGGTAATTATCGGTCCAACTATCAGGAGGTTTCGCACCACTCGGGCTTGATCACGAATTTCTCGCAGCTTTAGGGTTAAGCCACCTTCGAAAAGAATTACCCCTACAGAAATCGAAACAAAAGCAAAAAGTAAGTCGCCTGAAAAAATGTCGTCACCATCTAATATTTTTTCGCCATCAGGACTAAAAAGAGTAGAGGCTGGGCCCAGGGCTAAGCCAATAATTATTAAAGGAAGAATGGCAGGAATTTTAATTTTCCACGCCAGCCATTGGGCGAAAACGCTTAAAATTAATATGCTCGCTAATTCGGCCATTCCCTCCATCCAACTGTTATTTATTAAGTGTAAAAGTTTATTTCAATAATGTGCTTACTAGTTCTTTCGCAAAGCCTTTAATCTCGTCTCTTAGAACTCGCATTTCTTGCAAACGTTCGACTCCGCCAAAGCCTTCAATTTCGCTAAAATTAGCATAAAAAACTTGGCATTGCTCCGTTTTCAACTCGGCTTCTAGCATTAAGTTTTCTGCGCAGAATAAAATGGCATTATAGGGATAAGCCTCAACTTCCTTTAATGATTTAGAAGTTTGCCCGGCGATTACATAGCCATCTTCGGCCATTATGCGAATAGCTTGGGGGTCAATGCCCGTGGCTTCTTTGCCAGCACTAATTACTTGGGCTCTCTTATTCAGTGCTTTAGCTAGGTAAGCTTCTAGTATCTGACTACGAATAGAGTTATGGTTATCTACGATTAGAAGTTTAAGCAAAAGGAAATATTTTTATTCTGGTGGTTTTGAGGGGGAAGTTAATTATTATTGCTGCAATATTAGAATAGAAATTTCAAAAGCCTAGAATGAAAATATATACAAAGGGGGGTGATCAAGGCGAAACGTCTTTAATTGGTGGCGCACGCGTTTTAAAAAATCACAGCCGCATAGAAGCCTATGGTACTATTGATGAGTTAAATGCTATTATTGGTATTGTACGCGATTCGTCTCAGAACGCATCTGCCGACGAGCAATTAGAGGCGGTGCAGAATATTCTTTTTAGCATTGGTTCGGCTCTCGCTGCCGCAGATGGCCATAAAATGCAATTGCCCGACTTCGAGGAAACAGCAATTGAAGATTTAGAAAAGGCAATAGACCAGATGAATGAAGAATTGGAACCGCTGCGAAATTTTATTTTACCCGGTGGCGATTTAGCTTCGTCTTATTGCCATTTGGCGCGCACTGTATGTAGAAGGGCGGAAAGAAAGGTGGTCGCCATGCAACAAGAACTTCAGGTAGAACCCAAAATTGTAAAATACCTAAATCGCCTAAGCGACTACTTTTTTACTTTAGGGAGGTTTTACACCAAATTAAACAGCGGCAAAGAGACGCTTTGGAACCCTCGTAAGGCTTGAGGCAATTTTAAGGCAAAAGTGCCGCCGAATCTTTTCAACATTTGACTGCAAATTAGGAGATTGTTACAATTTTATTTCTACTAATGGCAAATAGAACTTGCGCAGGTCAAAGAAAAAATTATTTTTGCAAAAAATTAGCGCCTAAAATACTAAAATATGTATTGGACTTTAGAACTTGCTAGCTATTTAAGCGATGCTCCTTGGCCAGCTACAAAGGACGAATTGGTAGATTATTCCATCAGAACAGGTGCTCCTCTAGAAGTGGTTGAAAACCTTCAAGCCATGGAAGAAGAGGAAGAAGAGGTGTATGAGTCTATTGAAGACATTTGGCCCGATTATCCCTCTGAGGAAGATTTCCTCTGGAACGAGGATGAGTATTAAATAGCAACATTAATAATCTTGCAAAGGCTGTCATTTTATGATGGCCTTTTTTGTTCACCTTAGTTCAAATTGAACCGAAAGAGCTATTGCTACACGGCTTTGTTTGTTAGTGCGCCATAGATTTTAGCTACATTCTATGGTCGATTCAGTTTTGAGAGCCGCTGTTTTGAAAGCTTCGAATCTTAATTTTTCGTCGAACTCAGTTTATTCGCATCCGAATTTTTACCTTCAAGAGCCTCTAATATAGCCTTGTAGAGTTCGCCTGATTTAAAGGGCTTGGTAACATAACCAGCAAAATCATTATTCTTAACAATGTGCTTGGTTTCTGCTAGCACATCTGCCGTTAAGGCAATAATGGGTGTATTTCTGTTGGGGTTTTGAGAATTTCTAAAGATTTCACTCGCTGCCATTATGCCGTTTTTCTTGGGCATTTGTAAATCCATTAATATTACGTCGAATTTTTTATCCAGGCTTTTGAGTAAAACCTCTTCTCCATCACTTGCTATTTCGATAATAGCATCCCAGCGGTTTACCACCTGCTTAATTAAAAGCTGGTTTATTTTATTATCCTCGGCTACTAGAATTTCCACCCCGCTCAAACTGGCTTCATCTAACTTTAAGTTTAGCTTTTTCTTGGAAGCTTCGCCATCATCGCTAGCTAAAATAAAGGGCAGGTAAAAGCTAAAGGTGCTTCCTTTATTTAATTCACTTTCTAACATTAGTGCGCCATTTTGCAATTCCACCAATCGCCTACTAATCGCTAAACCCAAGCCCGTGCCGCCAAAAGTTCGAGTAGTATCGGTATAAGCTTGGGTAAAACTGTCAAAGATTCCCGCTTGCTTTTCGGCAGAAATGCCAATACCCGTGTCGCTAACCGCGAAGAGCAATTCTATTTTATTGTCAATCCGCTTTCGTAGGCTTACGCTAATGCGCACTTCACCTTGGAGAGTGAATTTAAGCGCATTGCTAATTAGATTTAGTAAAATTTGATTTAAACGGTAGGGGTCGCCTTTTATAAAACTGGGACAGTCTTTATGTATTTCCAGCCTTAGTTCAAGGTGCTTGCTCAGTGCCTTAACACGCAAGGTTTTAATGAGCTTGTTTAAGAGCTCTTCTAAATTAAAGGGGATACTCTCGAAGTTGACTTTATTCGCCTCTATTTTGGAATAGTCTAAGATATCGTTGATGATAACCAAAAGGTTGTCGGCCGAATATTCAATTAGTTCTAAATTGTCTTTAATAGAATCATCTTGAGCCTTTTCGTTTTTAAGTAAGATTTCAGTTAAGCCAATTATCGCGTTCATAGGAGTGCGAATTTCATGGCTCATATTTGAAAGAAACTCGGATTTGGCCGCAAGTGCACTTTCGGCCAATTGCTTGGCTTGGATTAGTTCTTTTTCGAAAATTTTTCTTTGGGTAATATCGAGCAGGGTTCCGGTTATATAGTCTTTATACTCGTCGTTCTTGGAAATATTTCTTTCCGCTCGAAGTGAAATCCAAGTTTCCGTTTCACGCTCGAGTTGAAACTCTAAGGTGGGGGTTTCTTCACCGCGTTTTAAGCGACGAATTTCGGCAAAAAGTTGGGCCTTATCATCTTCCTTTAAAGCCTTGGTAAGCCAACTAAAGGAGGCATAAGAAGCATTAAACTTTGGAATATTTAAAATCTCATACATCTGATCCGACCAATAACCTCGTTTAGGATTATTAACGGGAAACTCCCACGAGCCCATGTGGGTAAGTGACTGAGCTTTAGTTAGGTTGCTAGTCATCTGCCGTAATTTGTTTTCCGCAACAAAGCGAGCGGTAATGTCGGTAAGTGTACCCGAAGCTCCTTTTAGCTCGCCTTTTTCGCCATAATCTAAAGTTACAATGGCTTCAGCCCAGCGAATTTCTTTTGATTTGTTGAGGTAGCGAATGGTGTAGCGACTGGTTTTCTGATCGCCGTTAACTAAGTCCGAAAGGTGTTTAATGCTGGTTTCTTTATCCTCCTCATACACCATTTCAGTAAAAGTGCTACCCAAACTTTCCTCAATACTATAACCCGTAATTTTTTCCCAAGCTGGGTTTAAAAAAGTCCAGCAACCATTAAGATCGGTTTGAAAAATAATTTCTTGAACATTGTTAACAATGTTACTTAAGCGATTGCTTAAGGCACGTGCTTCCGCAGATTTGATTTTAACATTAGCTTGTAACTCGGTGTTAAGCTTATAAAGCTCCTGCGAGCTTATTTCTAGCATGTTTTCCGCCTGCTTCAAATCTTCATCAAAGCCTAAATAGGCTTCATTTATGGACGCGATAAACTCGGATAAGCGTGGGTCGTTTTGCAGCTCTCCCAGATGCTTTCGGAGTTGTCGCTTTAAAAGGCGATGATATTGTTTCTGCACTTTAGTTTTCTCTAAAGGTTGTTATGGTCATGGTTTGATTGTGGAGTTCACAAGTGGCATCTTTTTTAAAAGGGGCAATTTCGCCGTACGAATAGAAACCAGTTAAACTACAATTTTCACCCAATACTTCTTGAACGCTTTCAACCTCCTCTTCCACTAATTGTTTCAGTACTAATTTTCGACCCACACAACTTATCAAAATGGCCAAACTATTATCGTCCACTTTTGCAATTTGCGCCGCTTCTTCTGCCCCGTCAATTAAGCGGTCTACGTTGGCTTTCATTAGTCGAACGTAAGAACCTGTGGGCACATCTCCCGCAAAGGTGAGACTTTGCTCTTCTTCGCTAATTCCCAATATGGTTCTTACTAAAGGAGGTTTATCCGATTCTGAACGCATACTTAATGGGAATAATAATCCTGAAGCAGGGAGGTTTTGCGCTTGGTCGCCTAAAAAACTTTTGTACAGCTCCAGAGCGGGTTTCCCATCTAATTCGTAAAGAACATTATTAACAGAGCGAGTAACTTCTCTTTCTATTCCGAAAGAATTCCAGCCCCCCATTGAGCCATAACCCACATTAAGATGATCACCGTAAAATCCTAGGGCAATTACCGTGTTGTTTTTTAGCTCACCATGGTTGTTTAAGAGCAGGGTTTCTTCAAATTTGGCCCCATCACCTGCCAATCCGCCAGTAATTTTGCAGTGCTCGTCCAGTTTGTCACGCATGCCAATTACCAATTGGGAACCATTTATATTAAGGCCATCTGATAAAACAAAGACATGTTTCAGCTTTTCTCGGGGTAGCGATTCTATTAAAGCCGCCCCCGAAGATAAGCTCTCCGCCGCTTCGTTAATTTGACGCTCACGGTATATAATTTGTGTTTTTTCAAATTCAATAAAAGTGATACTTGCTGTATTTTCTTTAACCATAGACTGGCCAATTTCCCCAGCCGTGCTACAGCCTGCCAATATTGCTTGCGGAAATGCTTGGCGTATTTCTTGACCAATATTGGATTCTTGTAATAATTCTCGATTGGAGAAAACTAAAATCAAATTAGGATTCAATCCGACTTTGTGAAAGTCAATAGTAGAGCTTGCGTCGAAAAAGACTTGTTTAGTTTTCATAGCTTGGGGATTATCGCTTAAAATTAGTAATACTTCCAATAAAATTAGGAATCAATCATTTTTTTTTAACGGAAGCCCTTTAAATTACCGCGCCGCAAGCCTTTTATGTAACTTTGCGGCTATTGATTAGATACAAAAGCAATCAAATTATGTTGGGAAATTTTCTCGCTAAGATATTCGGAGATAAGAGTGCAAAAGATATGAAAGCCTTGAAGCCTATGATAGAGGCTGTAAATGCGGAATATCAAAAACTGCAAAGTTTAAGTAACGATGACCTAAGGGCAAAAACTAAAGAGTTTCAAGCTAGAATTTCGGAATACATTTCCACAGAAGAAGCGGAAATATTAGAGCTTAAAAATAAAATTGAAATCGAAGAAGATTTAGAAACCAAAGAAGCTTTTTATGCTCAGGTGGATGATCTTGAAAAGAGGACGACTGATAAAATTGAGGAGGTTTTAGAAATCATTAAGCCTGAGGCTTTTGCTGTGGTTAAAGAAACGGCTCGTCGTTTAAAGGAAAATGATACGCTTGAGGTTACGGCCAGTGAAATGGATCGCAGTTTAGCACCTAAACTAGATGCGGTACAAATTTCAGGTGATAAAGCCATTTGGAGCAGTACTTGGTCAGCCGCGGGTGCAGAACTAGTATGGGATATGTTGCATTATGATGTGCAGCTTATCGGTGGATCGGTTCTTCATAAAGGTGCTATTGCGGAGATGGCCACGGGTGAAGGAAAAACCTTAGTATCTACCCTACCGGTTTATTTAAATGCACTTCCACAACGTGGGGTGCACGTAGTAACAGTAAACGATTACTTGGCTCGTCGTGACTCAGAATGGATGGGGCCTATTTATCAGTTTCATGGTTTATCGGTAGATTGTATCGATCGTCACCGTCCCAACTCAGAAGAACGTCGTGCAGCGTATCGTGCTGATATTACTTACGGCACAAATAACGAATTTGGCTTCGATTACCTGCGCGACAATATGGCTAGCAGCCCGGAGGATTTAGTGCAGCGCAAGCATAATTTTGCTATTGTAGATGAGGTTGATTCTGTTTTAATTGATGAAGCGCGTACCCCTTTAATTATTTCGGGCCCTACCCCACAAGGCGATCGCCAGGAGTTTAATCAACTTAAACCCCATGTGGCGAAATTAGTAGAAGCGCAAAGAGCTTTTGTAAACCTGCAGTTAAAAGAAGCGCGCGAGTTGATTGCTTCGGGCGATAAAAATGATAGAGAAGAAGGTGCCAAAAGATTACTGCGCGTTTACCGCGGGATGCCTAAAAATAAAACGCTCATTAAGTTTTTAAGTGGGGAAGGCATGAAAACCTTGCTCCAAAAAACAGAGAACAACTTCATGCAGGAGCAAAGTAAAAATATGCACATTATTGATGATGAGCTATTTTTTACCATTGACGAAAAGAATAACCAAATTGATCTTAGTGATAAAGGGATTGCTCTAATTTCAAGCGATACGGAACCAGACTTCTTTATATTAGAAGACATTTCTACCCAATTATCGGCCCTTGAAACGGAAGGCCTTACGGCCGAAGAAAAAGCCAAAAAGAAGAGCGATGTAATGCGTGAATACTCGATCAAGAGTGAGCGTATTCACACCATGAACCAATTGCTTAAGGCCTACACTTTATTTGAGAAAGACGTAGAATACGTTTTAATGGATAATAAGGTTAAGATTGTAGATGAGCAAACCGGTCGTATTATGGAAGGCCGTCGTTATTCCGATGGTTTACATCAAGCGATTGAGGCCAAAGAGAATGTAAAAATTGAAGCAGCCACACAAACTTATGCTACGGTTACCTTGCAGAATTATTTCCGCATGTATAACAAGCTTAGTGGTATGACGGGTACCGCCGAAACTGAAGCGGAAGAACTATGGGATATCTATAAATTAGAGGTTACTGTAATCCCTACCAATAAACCCATTATACGTGATGACCGTGAGGATATGGTTTTCCGTACGAAGCGTGAAAAGTTTAATGCTATTATTGAAGAAATTGCGCGTTTAGTGGAGCAAGGTCGCCCTGTTTTAGTGGGTACAACCAATGTGGAGATTTCTGAAATTCTAAGCCGTGCTCTAAAACTACGGAAGGTGCAACACAATGTGCTTAACGCGAAGCTTCACCAAAAAGAATCTGAAATTGTTGCGGAAGCGGGTCAACCTGGTCGTGTAACCATTGCGACCAACATGGCTGGTAGGGGTACGGATATTAAACTAAGTGATGAAGCAAAAGCCGCGGGTGGTTTAGCAATTATTGGTTCGGAACGTCACGATTCTCGTCGTGTTGATCGACAGTTAAGAGGACGTGCTGGTCGTCAAGGTGATACAGGTAGCTCACAGTTTTTCGTGTCTTTAGAAGACGACTTAATGCGTCTTTTTAACTCCGAAAGAGTAGCGAAGATTATGGACCGCATGGGACTGGAAGAAGGTGAGGTAATTCAGCATAGCATGGTTACCAAGAGTATTGAAAGAGCCCAGAGAAAAGTAGAAGAAAACAACTTCGGTACCCGTAAGCGCTTACTAGAGTATGATGATGTTATGAACTCGCAAAGAGAGGTGATTTACCGTCGCCGCCGCCATGCCTTATATGGTGAGCGTATGCAGGTAGATATTGCGAATATGTTTTACGATACAATAGAGTCTATTGTTAGCGAGAATCAACCCGCCAAAGATTTTGAAAACTTTAAGCTGGATTTACTGCGTGTTTTCAGTATCGAAAGTCCTGTAGATCAAAGCGCCTTTGAGAAAACTAATGCGGATGAATTGGTTGGTCTTTTACACAATGAGGTATTAAAGGCCTATACCATTAAAAACGAGCGCATCGCCGAAATGGCCATGCCCGTTATTAAAAATGTATACGACAATCAAAAAAATCAGTACCAAAATATAGTAGTGCCCATTACCGATGGTCAAAAGGCCGTACAGGTAGTTACGAATTTAGAGAAGGCCGTTAGTAGTAACGGTCGTCAGCTTATTCGCGATTTCGAAAAAGGCATTTCCTTGGCAATGATTGACGATAAGTGGAAAGAGCATTTACGCGACATGGACGATTTACGTCAGAGTGTAGGAACGGCCCAATACGAGCAAAAAGATCCACTTTTAATCTATAAGTTCGAAGCTTTCGAACTCTTTAAGAGTATGATGGAAAACCTAAACCGTGAGGTTGCGTCTTTCTTGTTCAAAGGTTCTTTACCTACTCAGCAGGAGGCTCCGCAGGTTCAGCAAGCACCAGCCGCACGCAAAAGTGCTTACGATAAAATGCAAACTTCCCACCCACAGTTGAACACTAGTGGTGGAGGTGAGCAGGCAGGGCCCGAAGCACCGAAACGTCAGCCCATGGTGGCCGACAAGAAGGTTGGCCGGAATGATCTAGTAACCGTGCAAAACCTTAGCACCGGTGAAAAACAAGAAATGAAATATAAAAAAGCAGAAGGCTTAATTGCCAGCCAAAAGTGGATTTTAATCGACTAAGCTTAAGTAATATACTGTACTAAAGGCCGCATTTTTGCGGCCTTTTTTATTGATAATCAATATCTTGGGAAATATTTAATATATTTAGACAACCAATAAAGAAATCACTCGTCTATACTATAAGAACCTAAGTGTTGAACTCTAATTCCGAGCATATAATCCGATTAGAAGATTTAGAGGACTATTTAAAGCCTAAAGAAATTCTTCTTAACTCTTCCGAGCAAGAGCTGGTAATAGCCTGTGCAAAAGGCAAAGCCGCTGCGCAGAAAAGAGTTTACGAATTATTTGCAGGTAAGATGCTCAACATCTGTCGCCGCTACGCGAAGGATAAAGACCACGCCCAAGATTTGATGCACGATGGCTTTATCAAGGTTTTTATGAATATCCAAAGTTTTAAGGGACAGTCAAGTTTGCAAACTTGGATTACCAGGATCATGATTAATAACAGCATTAGCGCCATACGTAAAGAAGTGCGTAAGGGAATAAAGGTGAGTTTGGAAGATATTCAAATCGCGCAACCTGAAATTGTCTACTTCGAGCTAGAAGATCAGCAAAACCTAAGTGCTGCCGATGTATTTAAAAAGATAACCGAGTTACCCCTAGGGTACAAAACTGTCTTTAGTATGTATGTTTTAGATGGCTATACCCACCGAGAAATCGCCGCTGAACTTGATATTACGGAAGGAACCAGCAAGAGTCAATTAGCTAAAGCTAAGAAAATGCTTGCCCGAAAACTAAGAGAAGCCCAGTGAACAAAAAGTTTACAGATATCGAAGATTTTGTTCGCGAGAAGCTTAGCTTTCTCGATGGAACTCCCACGAATGATTGGGCCGATTTCGAGCGCAAACTTAAAAGAGCAGTCTTTTTACGTCGCTTAAAAAGAGCAACGGGTGTTATTGGCTTAATGCTGCTTTTATTTGCTGGGCAGCAGTATTTCGATTTTTACACGACACAACAGGCTTTACAAACCGAAAACAAGCGCATAGAATCTAGTGCTAAGCTAACAACGAGCTTTAGTAATAAGCATTACAGCGCTTCCGCAGATGGGTCTCTTTTAGATGAGCAGTCTATAAAAAGAGGAGAAACAGCAATGAATAACTCTTCCGCTACTAGCCAAAATGCAGACTATTTAGCCGTGACAAATCCCAAAAAGGATAATCTAGCTTTGAAAGCTACGGCTCAAAAAAACGCATCTGCACAAGCAAAAAACGCAGAGAGCAAGAATACCATGGAGGAAGAGCCCCTTGTTTTCGAATTCAGCGAAAACGTAACTAATATTAGTGCTACCGGATTGGCTTATGTCGATAATTTGCTGAATGATTATCTTAGACCAACCATGGACTCTGAAAGTATTGTGCCTAGCGATAGCAAGGACTTTTTTAGCAGTAAAACCAAAAAGAAAATTTATATCAGCCCTTTACAGGAGAAAGATCCTTGGAGCTATAGCCTTAATATTTACCCCAACTTTGCCTTCCGTAAGTTTAGAGTAGACCCCAATAAACGAGCACGTTTGCACAGCGACTTTATCGACGCCATGGTAAATTCAGAAGCGTCGGGATTAAACTTAAACCTCGGCTTTGAAGTGAATAAACGCATTGGATTAATTACCTACGTAAATACTGGGGTGGAGTACATCCGCAACAGTTATTTAGCCGAGTTTGATTTTGTGAACTTTCGCAATGCGAACATAGATTACAGTACCGGTGAAATAACCAGCTATACGATGCGTAAAGATCCCAATCGCATAGTGTTTAGTAATACCAATAGCTTTCATTACTTGAACTTTCCGCTTAGTATTAGTCACCAGCCATGGGCTTCTGAAAATGTGCGAATTAATCTTGAAGTGGGCTTTAGCTTATTATATTTTCTAAAAGCCCAAGGTTCTACCATCGACTATCGCAGTTTAGAAGTTATTGCTTTGTCTGAAAGATCGTACCGTAAATTTATGGGTTCTAGTAGTCTTAAAATTGGCTTGCAGTACTATGTGAATCCGAAATTAAATATTGGTTTAGAGCCTACTTTAATGTATTTCACCAATAGCATTTACACCGAAGAATATCCCTTTGAGGTTATCCCTTACAGCATGGGTTTAAACGTAAACTTACAGTTGAAACTCTAGGGATTTTTGTACGCATCTACCGTAGAGTGATTTTAGCAAAAACTCTTACTGAACCTAAAGCTTAGCTAGGCGTTCAATGGCGGCTTCGATGGTAGCTTCATTTTTAGCAAAACAGAAACGAATGGTTTTATTATTATCGGGAGTTAAATAAAAAGGACTAAGTGGAATTCCTGCCACGCCTTTTTCGGTACAAAGCCATTCGCAAAACTCAAGGTCTTTCTGGTCACTGATTGCAGAATAATCGAAAAGTTGAAAGTAAGAGCCAAAGCTTGGCAAGGGTTTGAAGGCCGTATGCTGGATAATTAGTTTTTCTAAATAGGCCTGTTTTTCGCCGTAAAAAGTGCCAATTTCAGAGAGATTAATCATAGCTAAATAATCGGCCAAGGCCAATTGCACGGGATGATTTACACTAAAAACCTGAAACTGATGTAGCTTTTGAAACTCTTTCATAAGGGCCGCTGGAGCCATGCAATAGCCTACTTTCCAGCCGGTAGAATGAGTAGTTTTCCCTAAAGAGCCCACCACAAAACTGCGTTCCGCTAAATTAGGATAAGCTCTCACGCTACGATGTTGAGCACCATTAAAGACAATGTGCTCATATACTTCATCCGCTAAAATTAAGATATTGCTATTGCGCACAAACTCTTGTAGCTTTTGATAGTCTTCATCTTGCCAAACCGCTCCACTAGGGTTATGGGGCGTATTGAGAATGATCATTTTCGTGCGGTGATTTAACAGTAACTTAAATTGCTCCCAGTCAATCGCGTAATTAGGATGCGCCAACTTTACCGTAATGGCTGTTCCACCATTTAGCTCAATCATTGGAATATATGAATCATAGGCTGGGCTAAAAACGATCACTTCATCACCTTCGCGAATACTAGCGGCTAGCGCTGTAGCAATAGCCTGTGTGGCACCCGCGGTAATCGTAATTTCCTTATTGGCTTGGTAATTACAACCGTGTTGAGCATTGGTCAGTTCGCAAAGTTTTTCGCGCAAAGGCAAAGCTCCTGCCATGGGAGCATACTGATTGTAGCCTATTTCCATATAGTGATTAACCAAACGGATAAGCGCGGGGTCCACCGCAAAATCGGGGAAGCCCTGCGATAGATTTATGGCCTGATGCTGATTGGCTAAGGCTGTCATTTTGCTAAAGATGGACTCACCAATATGATTCAGCTTACCTGTAAAACCAAGACTTTTAGTAGAACTTTGCATGGGGAGACAAATTTTGGTGCTTTAAAACTTTTGGGATAAACCTTTGTTTTAAAAGCTATGAAGAGTATTGTAAAAGATCAAATAGTAGAGCTCAAGTATACCTTACGCGAAGGTGGTGAAAATGGAGCGATTTTGGAAATTATGGATGAGCATTGGCCCTTGAAATTCTATTATGGCTCGGGACAAATGTTAAAGGCCTTTGAATCAGCACTCCAAGGCTTAATGGAAGGTCAATCTTTTTCATTCACTCTTAAACCTGAAGATGCATATGGCGTTCTTGATGTCAATCAAATTAAGGAAATCGCGTTCCAGGATATGCCCGAAAGCGAACGTTTCCCCAATAAGGATTTTGAAGTAGGCGATCGTCTAGTTTTTAATATTGGTAGCAGTAACGAGCGTTTAGGGACTATTAGCGAAGTGATGGAGCATTCAGTTTTAGTGGATTTCAATCACGCATTAGCAGGAAAAGATTTACACTTTTCGGGTCAGGTATTGTATATCCGAGCGCCTCGGCAGGATGAATCCGCGGCCAAACGCTATATAGAACCCAACGGTATTCGCTCCGATAGTCGCCTTCGCCCTGAGTAAATTCGCTTTTCGCTTTAGGCAGATGGGTGCTTATTGAGCTAATGCTTTAGCGTACCTTCGCGGCTTAATATTTTTTATGAATTTCCTTTCGGTAGAGCGCGTTTCAAAGAGTTTTGGTGCACGAGTGTTGTTTAAAGAGATTTCCTTTGGTTTGGCCGAAGGAGAAAAAGCCGCTTTGGTGGCCAAAAATGGTAATGGTAAAACGACTTTATTAAAAATCCTTTCCGGCACCGAACAAGCCGATACCGGTCTTGTATCTTATCGGAAAGATATTAAGGTAGAGTTCCTGCATCAGGACCCCGAATTAGATGCTGATAAAACTATACTTGAAAGTGTTTTAAGCAGCGACAACCCCAGTACAGCAGCGATTGTTAATTACGAAAGAGAGTTGGCCAAAGGAACTTATGGTGATCAATACCAAAGCGCTTTTGATGACATGGAACGCCTACAAGCCTGGGACTTTGAAGGGCAGGTAAAAACCATTCTTGGCAAGCTGGGTTTGCACGAAACGGAACTAAAAATTGGGCCCCTTTCGGGTGGACAAAAGAAGCGCGTAGCTCTCGCGAAAATTTTAATTTCTCAACCCGATCTTTTAATTTTAGATGAGCCCACCAACCACCTCGATTTAGATATGATTGAGTGGCTGGAACAGTATTTAGGTCAAAGAGGCATTACCTTATTAATGGTAACGCACGACCGTTATTTCCTCGAAACAGTTTGTGATGTAATCTTCGAGCTGGAGGATCAAAAACTTTATAAACATCCCGGTAATTACTCGGCTTTTTTAGAGCGTAAAGCGGAACGCGAAGAAGTAGAATCGGTTAATGTTGGCAAGGCGCAAAGCCTTATGAAAAAGGAATTACAATGGATTCGCCGTCAGCCCAAAGCACGCGGTACCAAAAGTAAAGCGCGGGTAGAGGCCTTTCAAGAAATTAAAAAAGAAGCCACTAAAGATGTAAGCGAAGCGGAGTTGAAGATGCGCGTGAAGATGACCCGCCTCGGCAGTAAAATTATTGAACTTCATAAGGTTAAGAAAGCCTACGGCTCCAAACCGATTTTAGATAGCTTCGACTATGTGTTTAAGCGTGGAGAAAAAATTGGCATCGTTGGCCCCAATGGTGTGGGTAAATCTACTTTGTTGCGCCTCCTTACGGGAGAAGAGCAGGTAGACGGTGGCAAAATAATAATTGGCGACACGGTAAAATTTGGCTTCTATACTCAGCAGGGCTTAAAGTTGGATGAAGACAAGCGTGTAATTGAGGTAATTAAGGACATCGCCGAATACATCCCCACCGAGGGTAAAGGTGGCGATATTACTGCATCGCAAATGCTAGAACATTTCTTGTTTGAAGGCGATAAACAATATACCTACGTATCTAAATTAAGTGGGGGTGAAAAAAGGCGTTTATATCTCCTTACGGTACTCATGTCTAATCCCAACTTTTTAATTTTAGATGAGCCAACTAACGATTTAGACATACTCACCCTCAATGTTTTAGAAGAGTTTCTACTTAACTTTCAGGGCTGCTTAATTGTGGTTACCCACGATCGGTATTTTATGGATAAGCTTACCGATCATCTCTTTGTTTTTCAGGGAGAAGGCCAGGTAAAAGATTTCCCAGGTAATTACACCGAATACCGTATTGCGGAGGAGCAAGCAGTGGATGATCGTCGCCTGCGCGAAGAGAGTATGGTAAAGGCGAAGAAAAAAGACAAAGCCAAAGCTGATGCGAAGGCTAAGGATAAAACCAAGCTTACGTATGCCGAAAGCATAGAGCTTAAAGATCTCCCTGCCGAAATTGAAAAGCTAGAAAAAGAGCGCGATCGACTGGCAAGTGAGTTAGAAAAAGCATCTAGCGATGCCGAAATGTTACAGCGCTTGGGAGCCGAAATGCAAGAAGTAATAGATAGCCTTGAAGAAAAAGAATTCCGCTGGCTAGAGCTGAGCGAATTAGCGGAGGAATAATTATTCTACAGGAATTTTATGTTATGGTTTAAAGGTGAGGCAGTTTAAGTTAATACTTCCTATAATCGTCGTTTCACAATTCTTCTGCACCTCCCTTTGGTTTGCGGGCAATGGGGTAATGGCAGACCTTATTTTAGACTTCAATCTTAAAGACAGTGCCTTAGGACATTTAACCACCGCTGTTCAGTTAGGGTTTATTTTGGGCACTTTACTATTTGCCATTCTCAGTATAGCAGATCGCTTTTCACCGTCAAAGGTTTTTTTCGTTTGTGCATTATTTGGAGCTCTTTTTAACTTAGGCCTAGTGTGGGAGGGAAATAGCCTTTTTAGCATTCTTCCACTTCGTTTTCTCACAGGCTTCTTTCTTGCAGGAATTTATCCTGTGGGAATGAAAATCGCCGCAGATTATTATGAAAAAGGTTTAGGCAAGTCATTGGGTTTTTTAGTAGGTGCTTTAGTACTCGGTACCGCCTTCCCTCATTTGGCGAAAGAGGTAAGCCATAATTTTGCTTGGCAGTTGGTATTAATAGTAACATCTCTACTAGCCGTAATAGGTGGCTTATTAATGTTTCTGGGGGTTCCAGATGGTCCTTTTCGGAAAACAGGTACAAGGATAGATTTTTCAGCTTTTTTCAGCGTGTTTCGAAACACTAATTTTCGTTCTGCGGCCATGGGCTATTTCGGGCATATGTGGGAGTTATATGCTTTTTGGGCATTTGTGCCAGTAATTCTTAAAACTTATGGGACTCTACACCCGGCAGTAGAATTAGATATTCCACTTTTATCTTTTTCAATTATAGGAGTTGGTGCTTTGGCTTGTGTTATAGCAGGCTATCTTGCGCAAAATTTTGGAACTAAACGCATCGCTTCGCTGGCTTTGTTTTTATCTTGTGCCTGTTGCTTTTTATCTCCACTGATATTCGCTATTGAGGAGAAAAGCTTGTTGATCACCTTTCTACTATTTTGGGGAATGGTGGTTATAGCAGATTCACCGCTTTTTTCGACATTAGTGGCAAACAATGCTCCTTCCGAAATTAAAGCTACAGCGCTTACCATTGTAAATAGTATTGGCTTCTTTTTAACTATAATTAGCATTCAACTTATTAGCTATTTGCTAGAAGTTTTAAACCCAGTTTATGTTTATACAATTTTAGGCTTAGGGCCTATTTTGGGTTTAATAGCAATTTGGGATAAGAAGAAAACGGTGGTAGAGAGCACCAATTAATGCAAGTGCAATTATAAGGCAGAGGCAATCACTTTTGGTGGCTCACCCTAATGGGTAAAGTTGTCCAAATATTCCCGCCCTATATCATAAGTTTTGCGCAAAAAAAACCACTCATTTAAAGTGGCTTTTTAAGTCTGGAAGTTTAAAACTTTGCTGTGTATTTGTGGCAATAGGGAACGCCGCCTTTTTTGTCGTAATAATCGTGATGATACTCTTCTTTTTCGCGGTAAAAGATGGCATTCATGGTAATTTCCGTCGCCACATCGTAACCTTTATCCCGTAAAATTTGGGTAACCTTTTCGGCTATAGCTTTTTGCTCCTCGTTTAAAGGGAAAATAGCCGAGCGATACTGCGTACCAATATCTGGTCCCTGACGGTTTACTTGGGTAGGATCATGGGTTTCGTAAAAGATTTTACAAAGTGTTTCATAATCCGTTTTACTAGGGTCGAAAATCACCTCTACTGTTTCCGCATGTCCAGTTTTACCTGAGCATACTTCTCGATAACTAGGGTCAACGACACTGCCGCCGGCATAACCCACTGCTGTCTCAATTACGCCGTCAACTTTTTGGAGGTAATATTCTGTTCCCCAGTAGCATCCTGATGCAAATAGGGCTCTTTCGTAATTTTTATCCTTGTTCATTTTTTGTCCGTTTAGGCTTACTGCACTTAGTACTAAGCTTAGGCCGAAAATTAGTGCTTTCATAGTATCTCTTTAACCTAAATACGCCCAATTTGTTTTTTTGGCTTTCTGCCGAAAGGCATTTAGCAGCAATTTAACAAATGAATCAGAAGCAAGTGGTTTAAACGAGAATTCCTTTGGCCATTAATACTTGGGCAATTTGCACCGCATTAGTAGCGGCTCCCTTGCGGAGATTATCGGCTACAATCCACATGTTTAGGCTATTAATCTGACTTAAATCGCGACGAATACGGCCCACGAAAACATCGTCTTTTCCTTTGGCATAGCGTGGCATGGGATAAACATTCAGTTCTACATTATCCTGTAAAGTGATACCATCCGTATCGGCTAAAATTCTTTTGATATCGCTTAGCACAAACTCATTTTCAAAGCTGAGGTTTACACTTTCGCTATGACCACCTTCTACGGGAATACGCACCGCAGTGGCCGTAATTCCAATAGAATCGTCGCCTAGAATTTTCTTGGTTTCATTGGTCAGCTTCATTTCCTCTTTGGTATAGCCGTTTTCCAAAAACACATCGCAATGGGGTAAGCAATTTTTATCGATAGGATAGGGATAAGCCATGGGGCCATCTGTGCCATTTCGTTCATTTTCCAACTGTTGAACCGCCTTAACGCCCGTGCCCGAAATACTTTGGTAGGTGCTAACTACCACGCGTTTTATTTTATACTTTCTATGTAGAGGCGCCAAAGCCAAAACCATTTGTATAGTACTGCAGTTGGGGTTGGCAATGATATAATCTTCTTTGCTTAAGCTCTCGCCATTTATTTCGGGTACCACCAATTTTTTGCTGGGGTCCATACGCCAGGCGGAAGAATTATCAACTACATAGCAGCCGATCGCGGCAAATTTGGGTGCCCACTCTAAACTGGTTTCGCCACCTGCCGAAAATAGGGCTAAATCGGGTTTAGCCTCCAGAGCTTCAGCCAGAGTAATAACGCTAAGTTCACGATCGGCGAAAGCCAACTTCTTACCCTTCGATTTCTCGGAGGCTACCGCTAAAATTTCGTGTTTATCAAAGCCGCGTTCCTTCAAAACGTTTAACATTACCTCGCCCACCATACCGGTGGCCCCTACAACAGCGATTTTCATTTTTCGTAAATTAAGTGGACAAAAGTAAAGCTTAAAACCTATTGAAATGTATCGCTTAATTTTAATCCTTCTGCCCTTTTTTACCTTTTCCCAAACTACTGTTTTTGATGATTTTTCAGACGGGAATTTTCATTCTAACCCCTTGTGGTACGGCGATTCTAGCCGTTTTTTAGTGGATAGTCAATTTGTACTTTCTTTAGCCGATACGATTGCCAACCAATCGACCTTAGCTACGACTTCTCCCATTGCTTTAAATGCCACTTGGGAATTGGAATTTAGGCTAGATTTTAATCCTTCTGCCAGTAATTTTGCTCGCTTTTACCTAATCTATAATCGGTCGTGGCCAGATGAGCAGGGACAGGGCTATTATCTAGAAATTGGCGGCACTTCCACGGACCAAATTAGCCTTTATAAAGGCAGTGCGAATCATTCAACTCGGCTATTGGCAAGCGCAGTAGATTTATTGGATAAGAACGACAATCACCTAGCAGTTCGAGTTACCCGAAATGCCCAGCATTATTGGCTTTTAGAGATAGATACGCTTTTAAATGGTAGTTATTTTAAAGTCGATTCGGTGCAAGATAGTAGCTATTTTCAATCGCAAATTATGGCTTGGCAATGTAATTATACGCGTACTCGATCCGATAAGTTTTTTTTCCATAAAGTGATAGCGCAAGGGGAGGTTTTTCGTGATACTATCGCTCCCCTGGTGGACAGTGTAGAAATAGAGAATCAGGATTTAATTATTTATTTTAATGAGCCCGTCGATTCCTCTTTAAGTCTTTATTTTCAGAATTTTTACCTCGACTCGACCGATCGACCCATTGGCCTCAGTTTAGACAGTGTAAACCGTCAGAAATTGGGGCTTTCTTTTACTCAGGCTTTTCCAATAAATAGGGATATCAAGCTCTATTACAAAGATGTTTACGATTTGGCGGGAAATGTAGCTGAAGGGGAAATCACTTTTTTAAACTATCAGGCAGAGCGCGGTCACTTGCTAATAAATGAGATGATGATTGACCCCAGTCCACCCGTTGCACTGCCTCCACAGGCTTTACCCGAAAGCGAATATGTGGAGTTATATAATGCCAGTTCCTTTAGCCTAAATTTAAAGGATTGGCGCTTGCGGATTAACGATAAGGATTACACTTTTCCTCATTATAAATTACAGCCCGATAGTTTTCTTCTAATCGTAAGCAACTCAAAATTAGAGTCTTTTGCAAACCTAGGTCCTTGCCTTGATGTGGGTTTAGGCGCTTTCAGTCTACTAAATGATGGGGCCGCTCTGCAGTTATTTTCAGCCGACAACCTTCTGGTAGATGCGCTCGAATATCAAACAGATTGGTATAATGATGCTCTTAAAAGCGATGGCGGCTGGAGTTTAGAGCGTAACATCGGCAGTTCCTATTGCCGCGGATCCAGTCAATGGAAGGCTAGCCAATCGCCCCAAGGGGGAACGCCAGGTTCTATTAATTCGGTGAGCGGAGGCGCCAGCGATACTTTAGCGCCTCAGGTCCAATTTATAGCCTGGGAAGAAGAGGCGATTCTCTTCAAATTTAGCGAAAGCATTAGGGCAGGTACGCCCTTTAAAGTAACAAACATTCAAACCAAACCGTCCTTAGAAATCGACTCCCTTGTTTGGTCTTTAAACCAAGACCTTTTAAAAATGCATCTCGCGCAAGCACCTGTATACGGGCAAGAGTATAGCCTAAGCTTTTTAGACAGCTTAAGCGATTGTGGCGGTAATACTAGCTTTTTTGTAAACCTTCCTTTCGCCCTTCCGGTAGATGCGCAAGAAGGAGATATTTTAATAAGCGAGATATTATTCGCTCCGAAAACGGGCGGCGCCGATTTTATCGAAATCTATAATACCAGCACCAAAGTTTTTGACTTGGCCCATCTGCGTATAGCCCGCTGGGATAAAGAATTAGGTGCTTATGATATAGAGAACCTTAGCGCGGAAAGCCAGCTATTCTTCCCGGGCGAGTATTTGGCTGTAAGTGAAGATATACAGTTTTTAAGGGAAAATTACTTTTGTGCCCAGGCTAATTTGAGAGAAGCTTCTTTGCCTACATTCCCTTCCGATGAAGGCGCTTTCGCGCTGTTAAATACGCGTTTAGAAATTATTGACCGTGGAAACTATGCGGACGATTGGCATTTTAAAATATTGGAAGAAACGAGCGGGGTAAGCCTAGAAAGGGTAGATTTTACGCATCTGCCTACGAGCGAAAAGCACTGGCAAAGCGCTACCGAAAGGGAAGCGTATGCCACTCCTGGACGGGCCAATTCGCAACAAGCTTTTATAATGCAAAACGCCGAATGGGAAGCAATTCCTCCATATTTTAGTCCCAATGGAGATGGGTATTTAGATGAGGCGCAGCTTTATTTTAAATGTGAAGGTGGTGCCAGTGTGATTACGCTGGATGTTTTTTCGGCAAAAGGGGAGAAAGTTCGGAGCCTGGCTGAATACGATTTTAGCGCCCAGCAAGGTTATTTCACTTGGGATGGTTTTAATAGTGAGGGGCAATTATTGGGCGCGGGTATTTATATTGCTGTGTTAGAATATTATAATGACCAGGGCATAAGCGCATTAATGAGAACTCCAATTGTTTTAAGTAGATAATTTTAGATATGATTAAAGAAGAACACCTAGAAAGAATATTGTTTTTAGACATTGAAACAGTAAGTGCCGAGCCCGACTTTGAAGCTTTGGCCGAGGATTGGCAAAATTTATGGGCCGAGAAAACGCGCTTTCAAAGAGCAGAAGACGAAAGTCCGGCAGACTTTTACCCCAAACGAGCAGGAATTTTGGCCGAATTCGGACAAATAGTTTGTATTTCCTGTGGCTTTTTCACGTCAAAAAGTGGGCCTTTGGAATTTCGCGTGAAAAGCTTTTCCTCTCCCGAAGAAGCCGAAATATTGCAGGATTTCGCGGCCTTAATGGAGCGTATGCCGCAGTACATTTTATGCGCCCATAACGGTAAGGAATTCGACTTCCCTTACCTTAGCCGTCGTATGCTGATAAATGGTATTCCCTTACCTGGGCAGTTTAATAATGCCGGAAAAAAGCCTTGGGAAATCCCGCATTTAGATACCCTTGAGTTGTGGAAGTTTGGCGATTATAAAAATTATACGAGCCTTAAGCTCTTAGCAGCCGTATTCGGGATTCCTACGCCAAAAGATGATATTGATGGCAGCATGGTAGGCGATGTTTTTTGGAAGGAAAATGATTTAGACCGTATCCAGGTGTATTGCGAAAAGGACGTATTAACTTTGGCAAAGGTATTTTTGAAAATCAATCAGATTGAAGCGCCCCACGCCTTTGACCAAATTTAATATGAGTGAAGTCCTGCTTTCGGTAAAAGATTTAGAAATAAGTAGCCCTGATGCGCCTATCGTGCAACAGCTTAATTTCGAATTAAAAGCATCCGAAACCTTAGCGATTGTGGGCGAGTCTGGTTCTGGAAAAAGCTTATCCAGCTTGGCTTTAATGGGGCTTCTGCCCCAAAATTTAAAAGCGGAAGGTTCGATTGTATACCAAAAAAGCGAGCTTCTAAAAAACACCGAAGAGCAATGGCGTAAACTACGGGGAAAGGATATCGCTATGATTTTCCAAGAACCCATGTCGGCGCTTAATCCTTCCATGACCTGCGGCAAGCAAGTGGCGGAAATTTTAGAAATCCACAGCGATTTAAGCGCTAAAGCAATAGAGGAGAAAGTAATTACTCTTTTTAAAAAGGTAGAGTTGCCGAGGGCGGAAAGCCTTTATAAATCCTATCCTCACCAGTTGAGCGGCGGTCAAAAACAGCGCGTTATGATTGCCATGGCGATTGCCTGCGATCCGAAAATTCTTATTGCCGATGAGCCTACCACCGCTCTCGATGTAAGTGTGCAAGCGGGCATTTTATCCTTACTGAAGAAACTTCAAGAAGAGAAGGGAATGGCGATGCTCTTTATATCCCACGATTTAGGGGTGGTGCGTAAGGTGGCAGACGAAATTATGGTGATGCACTTGGGGCGTGTGAAAGAATTTGCTAGTGCTGAAAAACTATTTAGATCGCCGCAAGATCCTTATACCAAGGGGCTTTTAGCTTGCAGACCTACGGCGGATACCTATTACCGTCGTTTGCCCTTGGTACGCGATTTTTTGCAGCATGATATTCATCAAACAGAGATTATTAGTCCAACGGTTCGAGAAGATCGAGCTAAGATGAAACTGAAGCAAGAGCCCCTATTTCGCATTAATGATTTAGCTAAAGTTTACCGCAGCACCCAGGGTATTTGGGCTAAGAAAGTCGAGCACCGGGCTTTGCACCAGGTTGGCTTCGAAGTTTTTCCTCAAGAAAGCTTAGGCTTGGTAGGAGAGTCGGGTTCAGGCAAAACCACTCTCGGTCGAATTTTAGTAGGCCTAGAAAAGGCAGAACAAGGCCAGGTTTTTTTCAAAGATCAAGATATTGCTCACGCTTCAGCCAAGCAATGGCGTGCCTTACACAAATCAATTCAGATAATTTTTCAAGATCCGTTTTCGGCTTTGAATCCTAAAATTCCTATTGGTGAGGCCATTGCTTCCGTAATTCGCAAAAGAAAACGAGCGGATAAAAAGCAAGCGGAAATTGAAACCAAGGTACTTTTAGAAAAGGTGGGCCTTTTAGCAGATTACTATCCGCGTTATCCCCATGAATTTAGCGGCGGACAAAGACAGCGTATCGGTATTGCTCGCGCCTTAGCCGTACAACCTGAGTTTATTGTTTGCGATGAATCCGTCAGTGCACTCGACGTTAGTGTGCAGGCGCAAATTCTCAATCTTCTTAACGACTTAAAAGACGAGTTTGGTTTTACCTACCTGTTTATTTCCCACGATTTGCAAATTGTAAAATACTTCTGCGATCGCATATTGGTTTTGCAAAATGGTGAGCTGGTGGAAAGCGGTTTTTCGGAAGAAATTTACCGCGAGGCAAAAGAAGAGTACACGAAAAAATTGATTGCGGCGGTGGAGGGCTAGTCTTACGAAGACTATTTTAATGTTACTCATGTTCGAAAAAGAGTTGTTCGTGCTGCATTTAGCCAAGGTTTAACTGGGATTTTCTAATTTCCACCCGAATTCTGAATCGGGATATGGGGAAATTCTATTCGTTACTTTTATTTAAGATTTTTAGTGCTGTTGGCAATCATTTTAGAAAATCGATAGCTTTTTATTCTCATCCATCTAGTGGGGTCAAACAAGAGGCAATCAGCAAAAAATTACTGGCAGTAGATTTCGATCTTAAAAGAGTCCGTTCAAAATTGGTTTTTTCTTCTGGAAGTGCGGAGAAGGCTTTTGCAATACCTCCAACATTATCAGCTTTAATTTCAGCTCTGTACTTAAGGCTTGTAATTCGACCAGACTATTCTGACACGAGCAAATCTGCCGCTACCTTTTTTCCTAGCCTATTATTAAAACAAGAGCAATCAATGCTGACTAAGGAGTCTATGTCAATTCTTTTAGTAAGCGATAAGTATTAAGATTATAGAAAACAAATAGACCAATGAAGCAAAGACTACTATTAGCAGCCATACTTTTTGTTAGCAGCTTTTTAATGCATGGTCAAAGTGGCCCTTCAATGCGAAGTTCTGTAAGTTACACTCCCAAAACTGAGGGCTATCAGGTCTCTAACATACCTATTGTTTTTGGTTTCCGTAATTGTTACGGCGAAGTAGTTATGGCAATGAACTTTGATAGATCTCAGGCTTCGGTTGGCTCTTATCTTTTTGAGGGGACCTGGTACAGCCCTAGTGAAATTGGTTCGGCCTATCGCTCAGATTTCAAAATTGACATTAATGATCTGGAAGCAGATCTATATCAAGGATCGTATCGCTTAGGTCATGTTAGAATTGACAACCTCGTTGGGTTTACCAGTACTGGTTGCTTTGGGGAAACTTACGATCTTCTTGGTCAATTAGGTTTAAATAATGAAGAAAAGAAATGGAAAGAGGGAATTAATGAATTAAGCCTTCGAAATATCCGCTTAGTATCCGCTAGTAGTGTAGATTATAAAGTACATGATGCCATTCGTAAAATTCAAAAAGATAAGGAGTTTCAAGATTTAAGAAGCCAAGCTCAAGCGGCAGAGGCCAGTGAAGATTGGGAAACAGCAAAAGGTCTATATCAAAAGGCTAGTTACATTTCCGAAAGTGAAGCGATGCAGGCTAAGGCAAAAGAAATGTCAGAAAAGATATCGGCCGAAAGGGTGGTGAAAAAGGCGGAGAGTCTTGCTAAAGAAGCAGAAAGTTTAGCCGCAGATGAGCAATTCGAAGCTGCAGCAGGTAAATATGAGGCTGCTGCAAGAGTAGATGAGAGTAAGCAATCAGACTATCAGGCTAAAGCAGATGAGATGAGGCAAAAGCAGACTGAGAAGGATACTGCTGAAGAAGAGTCTGCTGCGGCAGAAAGTTCTGAGGAGGAGGATTCAGCAAATGAAGGATCTGAAGAAGAGAGCGAAGACGAAGATAACTCCAGTAGCGAAGAATCTGCTTATGACGAGGAAGCTCGAGCAAAGTCTGCGGCAATGGAAGAATACGAAAGACAAGAGCGGGTAAATCAATATTGGGAGAACCGCAATCAAGCAACGCAAGACAATATGATGGCTGCTGGGGAAATGGGTGCCCAAGCAATATTGGTACATCTGCTGATAGGAAGACTTATCTATAATAATATGGATAGCGATGTGCCACTTAGCACCATGGCTGGGCCGGGAGATATGATTGGCGGAAGAGTAGGTTATAGTTTATCTTCAGTCCCCATTTTTACCAATAGTGAAAGCGAAACGTATGATGGGAATAATTTTGGAACCAGTAACAGCACGGATAATTACCAGAGCTTTATTCTAGAATTAGGAGGAGGTTTCGATTACTGGCCTATTTATTCGGAGCGTTTTGGTCTAGGGGCTTCAGTGGATCTTTACGCGGGTCATGGTCTCCTATTTCAACAGTTTAGCTATGGCGGAGCACTAGATTTACATGGCTATTTTGGAGGTCCTGGCATGCAGATTTATGTGGGCTATCGTGGTGGCCTTCGTAATATTTATCATGAACCATGGATTGATCCAGGCGAATTTGGAAGTGGAAAAGCAGAAACTAGTTTTAGTAGAATTACCGCTGGCCCACAATTTAGGTTTATTAATAATCAAGGATCTGATTTCTCTACTTTAGGAGTCTTAGGAGTATTAGAGCGCAATTATGCATGGAATGGAAATGGCGGCGCAGCAGCTCTTTTTCATTATTCACCTGGAATTCGATTAGAGTGGAATAAACGCAATCGTTTTAGCTTGGGCGCAGAAGCAGTTTTTAATTACAGAAGAGTAGGGGAAAGACTTTACGGATACGACCCGGAAGCCACTTTTAACGGTAGTATGTATAATATCAATTTTCATCGTCGATTCGACCGGTTTTACAATTCGGCTTTACGTATGCGAAACCCTAGCTTGGCCTACCAAAAAATAAGAGAATTTGAAGGCTTTTACCTTAGTGTTATGCAGCCTAATTTAACGTGGATTCAATCTGATACCTCAGGTTACCGTTCTACCGAGCCCTTTATTGGTATTGATGTAATTGGGTTTCACTATTTTTTTAAGCTGCACAAAGGTATCGGTATAGGAACGGGTGTTGATGGTACCTATTCTGGGGTGCGCTGGGACGCTCCTGATATCCAAACTTATTCACGAATGCATAGAGCAGGCATAAGTATACCACTCACAATGCGTTTTCACCTACCCAAGGCACTGGCTCGTTACTATGCTGAAATGGGGTATAGTTATCACTATTTCTTTTATAATAGTTTGGAGTCTCGAAATCCAAGTGAAATTGATGGCTATTGGAGTTCTGATGATGAAAACGACTTACCGCTACTGAACGCTTATGGCAATTACCGTTTTGCTATCGGAATGGGCATCCCGGGAAGGGAAAACAGCACCTCTATCGGCTTAGTCTTCGAACGTAGTTTAGGAAGTATAATTGATCCAGACTACAGCTCAGATAAAATATTGCCCTCGGGCGGCTCTGATGCAAGGCTTAATCGTTTGACTATTCAATTTGCAGTTCAATTTTAGACTATGAAAAGACGAATTTACCTCTCACTTTTTATCCTTATACCTCTTTTAAATTATGCTCAATTGGATATTTTAAATGAGATTGACCTGCGCCCAAAAAGCTTTGAATATCAAGTAAGTGGCAAAGCTAGCAGCAATTTGCTGATCGCGCCAAGTCGGCAAAATACCCTTCCCGCCTCGGGCTCTGAGGTATTTGAAGAATACCACAGCCTTAACGGCGGCATTTCCGCAGAATTGATTCTCAGCCCAGTTATTCACGAGAATTTCTTTTACACTTACCGCCATGAGTGGAGTTTAGGAATGGGGGTAGGTACCTCTTATCATTATCAGCTTTGGGGAAATGAATTTGGAATTGGAAAAGGAGGCTATTATTTAACTTACCACTATAAAAGTCGCTTTATGAATATCGTGGGCTATACGGCTTCTGCCAGCGGCGAAGGCGTTGATGAAACAGCCCACTATAGTAAATACAGTGGTATTAGGCATCAGGCTGTTGGGGTTAAAATAGATATTGGCGATGGTAGCAATATTGAACTTGCTTTTTTAATGGAGAAGTTCAGAACCGATCAAGATCGCGAGCCTTGGCAAGGAGCCTTGGTTCGTTGGGATGATGATGATGACGGCTGGGGAATCGAAACCATGCTGTTTTGGAATCATGCAGCATATGGCTATTATTTTACCAGCGTTGAACCCATGGAGGAGTATAGCCCTACTGGCTTTTTTCTAAATCTTAAGGTGAGTTATAGATTTGGCTACCAGAGTAACTACGGGCGTGTTTTAGATTTTTTATAGCAGTTTATTGCACTTGGCGCTAAGATTGGGCTGTTAAAGAGATTAGTTATTCTTGACCCTGAAGGTAGCTTTAGGATTGAAACTAAATTGCAGTGCAAGACTGTCTTGCCTTATCTTTTTACAGCTAGGGATATAATCAATGGAAGTCATAGCTCTAGTTTCACGTAGAATTCAAATTTAATAATCTTCCTCCCCCTTTTTTGCCGCGTCATAATCAGGGTGCTCCAAATAGCTTTCGTAGTCTTTTACAAAGTGATCTTTAAAAAACTGCTTCCAAAAAAGCTCCTTGCTCATGCTGTCGTAATGAATAATGCTGCTCTTATACTGCTTATTCATAAAAATCGACCAGATACTTAAGAAGCTGATAGCTAGTATTAAAGGTGCTTTTACTAATTTCTTTTGAGTACTTAGCCATTGTAAAAATGCCGCTAATCCTAAAGCCATAAATGGTAAAAAATCTATTAGGGAGCGCGCGCCGAATCCACCGCCATACCACCAGCACCACCAGCTAAGGTTTACCCATAGCCCCAAGGCCAGAACAATTAAACTACCGCTGAAAAGGAGCTTCGATTTTTTAAACAAGGCAATAAAACCTAGCGCCGCAAAAAGTAAAAGCGGACTGTAAACAAACCAACCCTTGCGATAGCTGAAAAGGCCGTCCCAAATATGTGGATTGAGGAAAAAGAAATGTTCATCATTATAAGAATATAGGACCCAGTTCCCGGTCATATAGTGCCAATAGAAAAGCTGCGGACTTACCGCTAAAAGAGCAAAGAAAGCGGCACTTAGTCCATACTTCAACCACTCACCACTGTTTTTTAAGCTTCCGCTAGATGCGAGATAAATGACCGGGAAGAGTAAAACCAGAACATTAGTGGGTCTAATTAAAATCATTAAGCCCGCCAAAGCCCCAATGGTAATGGCCAATTTAAAACTGGGTTTATCGCAAAACTTGAGGCTGAGATAAAGTATAGCAGAAACCAAGAAGAAATTATAAACATGGCTCATGGGCTCTACAAAACTGTAATGCGGCATATTGCTGCCAATGTAGATTAATACTACGCTAAGATTGGCTACCCATGGTGAGAAAAATCGTTGTAAAACCAGCCGCAGTATATAAAGTCCCCAAAGCGCAAAAAATAAGGAGGAAGCCAGTAGGGCGAAGCGATAGGGTGCAGAAAAGCCATCGGCAGGGTACGCATTGTTGAGACTTGCATAAAGATGTCCTATAGCGAAAAAAGGGCTGTACATAATGGCTAAGCCACCGGTCATTTTCACATAGCGATTACCTTTAGTGTCGCTATTCATATAAAAATGACGCTTACCCCATTCAGCGGTAGGCTGCTCAAATTTCAAGTCATCATAAATAAAAAGTGCCGGCAAATAGCTGTAATACAGCGTCATGTCCCAGTCGATAATCGGTTTTTTATCCCAAAAACGTGACAGACTGAAAACGAAAACACAGACAACTACCAGTAACCAATAGAAATTATTCGCTTTGAGAAATTTCTGCATTAAGCCAATTTCATGGTGGGAATATCACCTTCTACGATAAGCTTACCCGCAGTGGCATTTTTAATTTCATCTACACTTATACCCGGGGCTAATTCACGGAGATAGAAAGCACCATTTTTAATGTCTAAAACCCCTAAATTGGTTACAACTTTTCGTACACATCTTACGCCAGTTAAAGGTAAGCTGCATTTTTCCAAGAGTTTCGATTCGCCCGCTTTATTGGTATGCATCATCGCTACGATAATGTTTTCTGCGGAAGCAACTAAATCCATCGCTCCTCCCATGCCTTTCACCATTTTACCGGGAATTTTCCAATTGGCAATATCGCCATCTTGCGAAAGCTCCATTGCGCCCAGAACGGTCATTTGCACATGCTGGCCTCTAATCATCCCAAAGCTCATGGCTGAATCGAAAAAGCTTGCACCCGGTAATGCTGTAATGGTTTGTTTACCGGCATTAATTAAATCGGCATCTACTTGATCTTCGGTAGGAAAGGGTCCCATGCCGAGAATACCGTTTTCACTTTGAAACTCAACGGAAATGCCATCGGGGATGTAATTTGCCACAAGGGTAGGGATGCCAATGCCGAGGTTTACATAAAAACCATCTTCCATTTCTTGAGCGATGCGTTGTGCAATTCCGTTTTTATCGAGCATATGCGGTATATTTTATTTCAATTTCCAAAGAGTCCATTCACTAGCTTGTAGGCTAAAGGTCTCATTTTCTGGGTTCCAGATAAAAAGTTTTAGCCGATCACTACTTTGAGGCAAGTTTTCCAAACTTACAAAAAGGCGCCAATCCTGCCATTCCTTTTTATCGCTTAAGTAGTCGCGTGCCCTAAAAGCTTGCCAATACACTTGCTCGCCTTTCTCATTTAGGCCTTGTAGGGCAATACATAATTTATTAGCGGCATTTTCGGTTTTGATTTTTACGCAGCCCGAAATGGCATCCGCCACTAGACTATCAGTACTCTCGTAAATCTGGAGCCCTTGCTGATGTTTTTCTTGCGCGGCTAGCTCAATGCGCTTTAAGGCAATTTTATCTTTAAAGCTTTTACGCTGCAAGAGATAAAGACCAGCATTATTGCTATCGATGGGCTGGTAATTCTCCTTCCATTTTTGCAAATCTTTCTTCTCGCTTAAGCGGTAGTCGAGACTGGGACTATCGCTGATTATAATGGCGGGAAGAGATCCCTTAATTGTATTATGTAGAAAGCTCCATTGCGGCACGTGCAAATAAGAGCCTCCGATGTTTTCGGCATGGAGACTTGTTAATTTCTGGTAAAAGCGATCAGGAACCTGTTCCTTACTCCAACCTGAAAAAGAAACCCGATTGAGCGAAAGCTGAGCTAAGAATAAAAGCGGGAATACTAAAGTCCAACTAAGCGTTAATAGCACGCTTTTGTGGCCTTGCTGGTGAATTTTATCGAGCCAAACAAACTGAGTAACTAAACCAAAAACTAACCAATAGATTAGAGCGCGATCGTAGGGGAAGTTTAACTGGATAAGCCAATGCCCAATGGGGTAAAAGGCAGTAATTAGAAAGAAAGATAGTAAGCACCAAAATTCAATATTTAATTTTTGAAAGCTGCGTCAGGCTTTACCAATAATTAGGCTAATTAAGAATAGGCCACCTGCTGCTAGAAAGATATAGGGCGAAAGATCAGGATGTAAGACCATGCTTCCCAAAGAATTAAGGCTATCGCTGATAAAACCACTTTGCCCACCATAATACAATTCGCGGTGTTCTCTTAGTTTAAGAATCCACCAAAGGTGGAACAAGAAAGGAAGGACGGTTAAAGCGGTTAAGCGAATTTTCAGACCCACGCTTTTGCGAGATCGCCAACTAAGGTAGAGGGAACTTAGGAGGATTAAGCCAATTAATGGTAAACAACTAAGATTACTGAGCAGGGCTAAAAAGCTAAAAAGTAGGAGGTAGTATAAAGTGCTTAGGCGGAACTGCAGGTAAAGGGCGCGTAAATACCAAAGACTGCCCAGTATAAAGCAAAGCATTAGTCCGTAGCCTCTTGCATAGCCAAAGAACTCTAAAATACCGTGACTGGTAAAAAATAGCACGAATGCCCACCAGCGAAGCACAGTACTCTGTAGTTTACTCATCAGGCGAAAGCCAAAAAGCGCATAAAATGGAAAAGCAATTAAGCTAGGTAGGCGCAAGGCCCATTCTTGGGGACCAAATACCAAAACGGAGCCATGACCCAAAAGAGAGTTTAGGAAGTGGTTGTTGGCAGACCAATAAGCTTGTCCGGGCCAAAAAGTGCCATTTTTAACAAATAAAAAATAGCTAGTTGCTTCATCAAAAACTAAGGGATTGGCGTAAGCTCGAAGGATTAAATAAACCCAGGCGATGATACTAACTACAATAAAGCTGCGCTGGTAAAGCCGCTTCTTGTCCAATGTTTTAAGATTTACGGACGGTACGTTGCTCAATGCGTTTCTCGTAGTTTACTCCTTGAAAAATACGTTGCACAAAAATACCTGGGGTATGAATGAAATTAGGATCCAATTCTCCAGCAGGCACAAGTTCTTCTACTTCCGCAACCGTAATTTTACCGGCCATCGCCATAAGGGGGTTGAAATTCCGAGCGGTTCCTTTAAAAATAAGATTCCCTGCTTCGTCGCCTTTCCACGCTTTCACAAAGGCAAAGTCTGCTTCGAAGGCATGCTCTAAAATATGAGGCTTATCCTTAAAATAACGCACCTCTTTACCTTCTGCCACTTCGGTTCCGAAACCAGCAGGCGTAAAAAAGGCGGGAATACCGGCGCCGGCAGCGCGACATCTTTCGGCTAGGGTTCCTTGCGGAATAAGGTCTACTTCTAATTCCCCGCTAAGCATTAGTTTTTCAAAGAGATCATTTTCCCCTACATAGGAGCTAATCATCTTTTTAATTTGACGAGTTTGGAGGAGTAAACCCAAGCCAAAATCATCCACTCCGGCATTATTACTAATACAGGTTAAATTTTTTGCCCCATTACTGCGAATAGCTAAAATGGAATTTTCAGGAATGCCACTTAAGCCAAAACCACCCAGCATTAGGGTCATATTATCTTTTAATCCTTGTGCTGCCTCCTCGGCATTTTTTACAACTTTTCGTATCATATTTAATCGATATCAAATTGGGGATCAACATTATTGCGAAGGCCAGTGGTATCGTTACTGAAACTTTGCCCCTGCGACGCTTTGTAGGCCGCACAATTAAGTTCAATAGTGAGTGGTTCCACTGGTTTTTCGAAATCACCTTTGCTTATGCCAAGATCGGGGTTGGAATAGCATTTACGCATATAAATAGCCCACACAGGCAGGGAAACGGTGGCTCCTTGTCCGTAATAAGTAGCGCCGAAATGGGCCGAACGATCTTCGCAGCCGCCCCAAACCCCGGTAATTAAATTGGGAACCATACCCATAAACCAGCCATCGGCATTGTTTTGCGTAGTACCTGTTTTTCCTGCAATAGGATTAGTGAAGGCATAAGGAAAGCCCGTTACTACATCATTGGTATAGGTTCCCCAAGCGGAGCGCAAGCGGGCGCCTGTTCCTTGCTGAGTAACACCTTTTAAAAGGTCCGTCACTACATAAGCATCCTGGGCGCTCATTACTTCATTGGTTTTAGGACTAAACTCTTGAAGAATCACCCCATTTTTATCTTCAATGCGGGTAATAAAAATTGGTTCGGTATAAACTCCTTTATTAGCAAAAGTAGTATAGGTACCTACCATATCGTAAACCGATAAATCTACTGTCCCTAAAGCGATGGAAGGCTGTGGGTCTATTTCATCTTTCACTCCCATTTCGTGGAGCAGACGAATAACGGGCTCGGGGCCGACCTGCTTCATTAAATAGGTGGTTACTGTGTTTACACTGTGAGCGAGGGCATATTTTAAACTATAAACTCCACCGTATTTATGGTCGGAATTTTCGGGACACCAATCTTTCAATAAATTAAACTTACCGCGCTCGATGCAAGTGCGCACATTAGGTACTTCAAAGCAGGGTGAATAGCCTTTTTGTTTAATAGCAGTTGCGTAAACGAAAGGTTTGAAAAGTGAGCCTGCTTGTCTTTTTCCTTGAATTACGTGGTCGTATTTAAAGTGGCTAAAATCGATACCACCCACCCAGGCTTTAATAAAACCTGTTTGTGGTTCAACCGAAAGTAGTCCACTTCGGTAGAAGTGTTTGTAATAACGAATTGAGTCGAGGGGAGTCATCAGGGTATCAATATCACCTTGGTAAGAGAAAACGCTCATTTGACGCGGGGTATTAAAAACGCTATCAATGCTATCGTTCGACATACCTTTCTTTTTTAACCCATGGTAGCGCGGACTGCGGCGCATTGCTTGCTTAAGAATATTGTCAATTTGACTTTCGGTCACAGAATGGAAGGGCGCTGTTTTACGTCCTTTTTCCATCTTAAAAAACACGCGTTGTAGATTGCTCATATGCTCGTTTACCGCTTCTTCCGCGTAAGCTTGCATGCGTGAGTCTAGGGTTGTATATATTTTAAGACCATCGGTATAGAGGTTATAGGAACTACCATCTGCTTTAGGATTTTCTTTTATCCAATCGGCCATGTATTGCCTTAGATATTCACGAAAATAAGGGGCTTGCCCATCAAAGTGACGTTGTCTTTGGAAGTCTAAAACAATAGGACGATCTTTTAAAGTATCATAGGCTTCTTGCGTAAGCATATTATTGCGAATCATTTGCCGATACACCACATTGCGACGCTCTTGCATTAATTCGGGTTTGCGCTTGGGGTTATAGAGGGAGGGGTTTTTAGCCATTCCCACAATTACCGCTGCTTGTTCTAGCGTGAGGCTATCCGTGCTGCTATTGAAATAGATGGCTGCCGCAGATTGCACGCCAACCGCATTGTAAATGAAGTCAAGCTGATTGAAATACATAGCAATAATTTCTTGCTTAGTGTATTGCCTTTCTAGCTGAACCGCGATAATCCACTCTTTCAGTTTTTGACGGATGCGGTCGATAATATTTTTGGGATCTTCAGAGAAGAGTTGTTTGGCCAACTGCTGGGTAATGGTACTACCCCCTCCGGCCGAACCTAATTTTATCACTGCCCGCGCCAAGGCTTCGAAGTCTATACCGGAATGATCGTAATAGCGTTCATCTTCGGTAGCTACTAAGGCATTCACCAGGTGAGGAGAAAGCTGCTCATAATCAACGTGGGTACGGTTATCATGGTAAAACTTACCTAGTAATTCACCATCAGAACTTATAATTTGGGTAGCTAAGTTGCTTTTGGGGTTTTCAATTTCATCGAAGGTGGGCAGAGGACCAAATCCGCCCAAAGCGGTAATCCCGATAATTAAAGCAAGGCTAAAAACACCGATAAAAATGAGCCACCAAAATAGTTTTACATAGCGGCGATAGTCGTTTTTTTTGGGGCTATTTGTTGTCTTTGCCATCTTCAATTTTATATACGGTTAAACCAACCTCTTCTACGCCTGTTAGAGCATCAGTGCGCATGGCCTGACGGAATACGAAGGTGTAAATACCCTTCTTGCGAAAGCTTAGGGGCTCGCGGCGATAAGCCCGTTGAAAGGTTTTGAGCTCTCCGATTCCATCGCCCAACCAACGCCCATAGGCATCTGCTAAAAATAGCTGTGCCGTATCGGCATATTCGGTGCTTTCTTCCGAAAGGATTTTGCGGAAAAGGTACAGGTTACTGTAAGGGTAATTGTCGTTAGCGCGTAGGTTGAAAACTAAAGCGTAGGCGCTGCTAGTATCGTCAATTTGTACTTGAAACTGGGCGCTGCTATCGGCTATCCAACCATTTTTATCCACTTTTAAATATTCTTCAAAGTAGGGGCGTTCATCGCAGCTGCTTAAATTAAAAGCAGCTGCAATAATTAATAAGAGAGGCGCTAATGAGGTATACCTACACATTTTATTCACCTTGATTGCCTTTGTTTTTAGGTTTGTAACGTCTGCGGTTGGGTCGTCTTTTTGGCTGACCATTTTCACCATTTTCCGCTTTAGCTTCGGGATTTACTTTAGCCTCAGGCTTATGGGCAGGTTTAGGGCTAGCTTTGGTGGCCGTTTTTGCATCGGGATCCTTAGCGTTGCGAGCAGTGGGGTTCGCTCTATTGTTAGGGCCTTTGGCCTGGTTGCTATTGCGTTTGCGATTATTGTTATTGCGGGTATTGCGACCTTTTTGACCTTTATTATCGAAGCGAGTAAGTTCATCTTGACCTACAACGTTTTCGTAGCTTTTTTCTTCTGTTTGAACATTATTAACATTATAGTCATCGAGTGAATCGGGTTTTTCCCCTTTTTCATTCATCGCCATAATGGCGTTCACATCAGCAAGTTTAATGGCTAGCCACTCGTTATTTCCGGGGGTAGGATTGGCATACCAAAGAACCTCTTTGAAAATATCCATTTTCATGAAATAAGCATCACCTGCTTTCGTCTGCAGGTTCTTACTGGTATCTGGAAATTTTTTAAGGGCATCTAAGTAAGTGTCGAGCTCGTAATTAAGGCAGCATTTTAGTTTACCGCATTGTCCCGCTAGTTTAGTAGGATTTAGCGACAATTGTTGGTAACGTGCCGCGGCGGTATTAACCGAACGAAAATCGGTGAGCCAAGTGCTACAGCACAGTTCGCGGCCGCAAGAGCCAATACCGCCAATTTTTCCCGCTTCTTGGCGTGAACCAATCTGACGCATTTCCACTCGTACTTTAAACTCTGAAGCAAAGCGTTTTATGAGCTCACGAAAATCAACGCGATCTTCGGCGATATAGTAAAAAGTAGCCTTGGCATTATCGCCTTGGTACTCTACATCGCTTAGCTTCATATCTAAGTTTAATTCTTTTACTATTTCGCGGCTGCGCACCATAGTGGCATGCTCGCGTTCTTGGGCAATACGCCAAAGGTCGATATCGCGCTGATTGGACTTGCGGTAAAGTTTTCTAACTTCTGGTGATTCTACATTGAGACGTTTCTTCTTCATTTGTAGGCGAACTAATTCTCCCGTAAGGGAAACCGCGCCGATGTCATGACCAGGTGAACCCTCTACGGCCACCACGTCGCCCATATAGAGCTTAAGATTATTAACGTTTTTAAAATACTCTTTACGACCATTTTTAAAACGAACTTCTATACAATCAAAAGGATTTACCGAACTAGGTAACTCCATATCACTAAGCCAATCAAAAACTGTAAGTTTCTCGCAACCGTCTACGCCACAAGCGCCGTTACTTTTACAACCTTTGGGAATGCCACTGGTACTACAACTTCCACAACCCATTCAATCTATATTTTGTGTGCATTAAAATAAAATTTGTGCTATCTCGCAAATATAGGATTTCGTAACTATGGTAAAATCTATTCCCGCCTATCATTTTTGGCTAATTTTAGCGTTCACATACGCAAGAAGCTCTGTTACAATGAATAAATGCTATTGGTTAATTTTATTTTTTCTCCCTTTTGTGTCTAAATCGCAGATATCGAATAACTTAGGGGTGTGGGTTGACCACTTACCTTATGCGAACTCGGTTGACATTGTAGAGGAAAACGGAATAACCTATGTGGCTTCCGAGCAAGGATTATACACTTATAATCTTAGCGATCGGGCAATTAATCGGGTTTCGAAGGTAAATGGATTAAGTGATGTGGGCTTAACTTGTATAGCTTACAGCGAGAGGACGGATGAACTTTTAATCGGTTATGAAAATGGAAACTTGGATATTTACCGCGATGGTGAGGTAACAACTTTCCCCGATTTACGGTTAAGTAGTAATTACAGTGGGCTAAAACGCATTAACCATATCCACATCTTGGACAGCGTCGCTTTTATTGCCACTAATTTTGGCATTTTGGCGTATGAAATCTCTTCGGGCTTAGTACGTGAAACTTATATTATTGGCCCTAATGGTACTACTTTAGGTGTTAATCAGATCACCGATGACGGCGATACGCTTTATGCGGCAACACCCGAAGGATTGTACAAAGCCCCCCTTAATTCGGCAAAATTTTTCTTTGCCAATTGGAAGAAAGATCCTCAAATGGGACGCTCGGTCAATCTTATCTGTTATTTTGATAACCGTCTTTTTGTAAATCGCAATATTGAACCCAATAGGGATTCCATTTACTATCGTGAAAACGGACAGTGGTTGCATTTCGATGCTAATGAAATTGCCGATAACCGCGCCCTACGCGAATCGAAGGGTACATTGGTAGTGGTAAATAATTTTAGTGCTCGCGCCTATGATGCGAATTTTCAATTTGTAAAAAACTGGAACTCAATTACCGTGGGTGATAGTGCTTTTAGTCCGGTTGCAGCGGTGATGGGCACTAATCCTGAAAATTTTTGGATCGCCGATGCGGCTTCGGGGATATATCAAGTCTTTCAAATTTTTCCTTTTCCCTTAGTGCCCAATAGTCCACGTACCAAAAACGTAATGCGCATGCAGCAAAGTGATTTTGGGCTTTTGGTTTGTCCAGGTGGTATTGATGCGGTTGGAACACCGCAGTTTAATTCAGAAGGCTTTTTTCGACTACTTGATTTACAGTGGACTAATTATCGTTCAGTAGAATTTGATGGCTATAAGGATATTGTGGAAATAATGCCGCATCCTACCGATGCCAATCTATTTTATGCTTCTTCTTATGGAACGGGAATTTTGGAACTTTTCATTTCAGGAGAGGAAGTTCGGGTTGAGCGCTTAATTAACGAGGCTAGCACGAATGGTGTTTTACCTTCTATTCAAGGCCAGGGTAATCATCGTGTGGCCGATATGGACATGGACCAAAATGGTAATATTTGGTTTAGTAATTCTTTAACCGAAAAGCCTTTAGGAGTAATTCGTCCTGATGGAACGATCGAAAGCTATAGTTTAGGAGCCTCAGGTTCAGGTGCTAATGTGTTAAAAGTTATGGCTACTACCTCTAACCAAGTTTGGTTGCAGGTACGTAATGGTGATTTAATCGTAGTGCGCCTAGAAGATGGCATTCCCGTTGAAAACCGCAGTTTAGGCTCTTCGGAAGGCTCTGGTAACCTACCCTCAGAAACGGTTCTTTCCTTTGCGGAAGATTTGGATGGTGAAATTTGGATTGGTACAAACGAGGGCTTGGCGGTGCTTTTTAGTCCTGAAAATATTTTTGAAGCGAATCGTAGTTATGATGCTTCTATCATTGTTATAGATGAAGATGGCGATGGCAATGGCGAAAGAGTTTTAGGAACGGAGGCCATTAATGATATTGAAATTGACGGCTCCAATAAAAAGTGGTTTGGAACGGTAAATAGCGGCGTTTTCTATACTAATGAAAACGGACGCGTTCAACTTTTACGTTTCTCCAAAGAGAACAGTCCCTTGGCGAGTAATACTATTTTAGATATTGAAATTGATGATAAAACGGGTATGGTATACTTTGGTTCCGATCAAGGAATAGTGTCCTACCAAGGGCAGGCCACAGCCGGTGAAGAGCGTATGACTGATGTTTTTGCTTATCCTAACCCCGTGGAGCCTGGTTATAGTGGCCCCATTTTAATTCGTGGTTTGGTAACCAATGCACAGGTTAAAATCACCGATTTGGAAGGTAATATTGTTTTTGAAACCGTGGCAGAAGGTGGGCAAGCCATTTGGAGTGGCAATCGTTTTAACGGCGAGCGCGTAGCATCAGGGATTTACTTGGCCTTTATTAGCGACGATTTAGGGGCCAATACGGAAGTGGCTAAAATCATGATTATCAATTAATGCAAATTCGCAGCGAAGCGATTATACTACGGGCGGTAAAGTATGGCGATTCCAGCATGGTACTTACCGTTTTTGGTCCCGAATGCGGACTTTTATCACTAATTAGCAGCGTTTCGCGTACAAGTAAAAAGGGCTTACGTCAGCCTTTAATGCAGGTCTTAAGCTTGGTTGAAATAGTTTATAGCGACAAATCGAAGGGTCAATTAAAGCGTTTGCAAGAATTGCGTTTGGTGCATCCTTATCAAGAAATTCCCTTTGACCCAGTTAAATCTTGCTTGGCTCTTTTTTTGGCAGAGCTGCTTAGTAAATCCTTAAAGGAAGAAGCCGCCGCTCCGCAATTGTATCAATTTTTGAAAGAAGCCTTTATTTTTTTAGACGAGGAGCAGGCCTCTTTGGGAAATTTTCTGCCGGCTTTTTTAATGGATTTCAGTGCTTTTTTAGGCTTCGAGCCACATTTTAAAAAAGATAGTGAAGCACCTTATTATGATTTGCTAGATGCGCAAGAAATTTTGGTGGAGCCTCTTCATTCTTATTATATCTATGGCAATGAAGCCCGTGTTTGGGCCGCTCTTCAGGCAGAAGGCTATAAAAATTCTGCGGCTGTTGCTTTAAAGAACTCTAGTCAGCGCAGGCAGGTTTTAGAAAACATCCTTAGTTATTACCGCTTGCACTTCACCGACTTTGGGAAGTTGAAATCCTTACCGGTTTTGTACGACCTTTTACACTAGTTTGTAATTTCAATCGTATTCAAAATACTCTCCAATTCGAAGAGCGTTTTACGTTTCTTTTTATCGGGCTGCAGTAAAAACGCATCTATATAAATGAGCTGTTTATGCTTTTCGTCGTAAATGCTATAGCTTACAAAAGGGCCGCCCATAATGTCGCCTTCGCTGCGCCAAAGTCCGCGGGTTTTTAGGGCGAAATTATTGGAAATTTCAGTGGGTTCGCTTTGAGGTTTAATAAGATCTTCGGTAACCATATAGCTGTTTTCACGGGCACCTGCTACATAGAGTTTAGTGAGGCTATCGCGCAGAGGAACAAGGTGTTCGCCAATTATAGCGCTTTCTTGCGGAAGCGGACCACGGTAAATAATAATACCCATATCATTCACTTTGGTACGGCGCCAGTAAATTACTAAGTCTTTCTTTTCGACGCTAATTTCAAAGTCTTTGGGAATGCTAATTTTGATATAATTTTCGGCTAGAAAATCGGGATAGAGTTTATGGGTAAGAGCGGCAATGCGTTTACTCATGCGTAGCATTTCGCGCTGCTCTATAAGGGCGTCCATTTCTTTATTCTTGGCTAAAATATGCTTGCGCAGAAGGGCTTCGGTAGGAGCTTGAAGGTAAAATACTAACTGATCGCGAGCCCACTTATCGTTTTCACTGGTAAAGATGGTGCTATCACCGAGGCTAAGAAGCACTAAATAGCGCGACCTTTTTAATAAATCGCCGAAATCGCGGCTACCTACTTGTCGAACGGTATAAAGTGGTTCGGGTTGCGGTAAGCCGTAGGTCATGGCCGTAAAATGCTTTAAGAAGGCATCTCCTGCAGGGCCATCCCAAACTTTATCATCGGCAACAACCAGAATATCTAAAATGCCGCCATTACTAGGGGGTAGCACCTTTTCGCTGCCAAAAATACCTGAGGCTCCCTTGCCTTCTTCCGAATTAGTGCAGGCACTCACAAGAGTAAGACTTACGAAAAGAAGAAAGAAGGATTTTAGAGCGTTCATAGGCGTTTAGCTTTCTTTATAAATTTTGAGGGTCATTCCTGGTTTTAAACGACGGGCATTGTCAATATTGTTCCACGACATGATGTTTTCCGCACTAATACCGGGATATTTTTGAGCAATGGAGTAAAAAGTCTCCCCATCTTGCACGCGGTAACTTTCGTATTCTCCGCTTTTACTGGGCGTAGAAGGGCTATTACTGCTTTTGGAGCTGTTAGAAGCGACAGTTTCTGTGGGCAAACGACGCGGGTAAATAGTTAGTCTCTGCCCGATATGTATAGTGTTACCGCGCAGACCGTTCCAGCTGCGAATGCTGCTAACACTTACGCCATATTTTTGGGCGATTGTTCCTAAAACTTCTCCCCGACGCACCTTGTGGCGGATACGATCGTTCATCGGAACTTCTTCGGGCACTTCCGCTTGGTTTTCTTCGAAATGTAGGGCTGCTATTTTGTAAATCGAATCTTCGTTACTAACAAAAAGACCAATTTTATCTTGCGGTAAAACCAAGGCATAGGCGCCTCCTTCTTTTTTGGGAATAAGCTTATGACGGTAAGCAGGATTGAGGAATTCTAATTCCTCTTCACTAATGTCTATTAGTTTAGTAATCTGCTCGAAGCTAAGGCGCTCTTTAATATTTACCGTGTCCGTACTAAAAAAAGAAGGCTTTAATTGAGTTGGGAAGATGAGGTGTTCCTCATGGTAATTCATAATGTAATTTACCGCAATAAAGGCAGGCACATAACTAGCTGTTTCACGCGGAAGGTAGGGACGAATGGCCCAGTAATCTTTTTGACCACCACTGCGACGAATCGCTTTATTTACATTGCCTGGCCCAGAATTATAGGCCGCTAATGCTAAATTCCAATCGTCGAAAATGCGATAAAGGTGAGTGAGATACTGGCAAGCCGCCTCGGTAGATTTAATGGGATCATTGCGCTCGTCGATATAGCTATTAACGCTTAAGCCGTTCATTTTCCCCGTGGCGTACATAAACTGCCATAAGCCTGTTGCACCTACGCGTGAACGTGCCATTGGATTTAAGGCTGATTCAACTACCGCTAGATATTTAAGCTCTAGGGGCATGTCGTATTTATCCAAAGCTTGCTCGAAAAGTGGGAAGTAATATTGGGCTAAACCAAGCATTTTACTAACCTGCTCGCGACGACGAATGGAGTACAATTCGATATACGACTTTACGGTAGAGTTGTAGCCCAAGGCCATGGGGCTGAGCTCATTTAAGGCAGCTAAGCGAGCGGCATAAATGCTATCGCTAAAGCGAGGTGCTTCGGCATTAGTGGTGTTCCAAAGCATAATGCTATCGGAATCGTTCAAGCGAACGCTATTTAAATCTTCAAAAAAGCTAAGACTTAATAGGCTGTCTAGACGGGCAGCAAAGGGATCGTCTTCTAATTGTATGGCGTCTAAAGCTACCAGTTTAGGCTTAACAATACTATCGGTTTCCCCTTTCTTAGGGTTTCCCCCAAAAAGTAGAGCCGGGAGAAATAAAACCTTAGTAGAGAGTAAAATTATTTTTTTCTTCATGAGGCTAATAGCTAAGAAGGGAATTTACAGAATAATAAAGAGCCCCTCAATGAGGGTTTAACGAAAGGACTAACCTTTAATTGTTAACTAATGTGTGTGCAAATTGCAGCAAATCAGCTTCTTCGTATTTGGCTGCTGTAAACTGCATACCTAAGGGTAGACCGTTTTTATGTTGAGCTAGCGGCAAGGAGATAGAAGGGCAACCGGTAATGTTAGCATGTACAGTGAAGATATCTTCTAAATACATTTGAGTAGGGTCACTTTCCACTTGGTTTAAAGGGAAAGGTGTGTGCGGCGTGGTGGGTGAAAAAATGAAATCATAATCTTGGAAGATTTCATTGGTTTTATCGCTAACCAAGCGACGGGTTTTTTGAGCTTTGCCGTAATAAGCATCGTAATATCCACTGCTTAAAACAAAGGTTCCTAAAAGAATACGACGTTTCACTTCGGGGCCAAAGCCTTCGGTACGGGATAGTTTGTAGGTGCTTTCTAAGTCGTGTGCATTAGGACTGCGATAACCAAAATGGATTCCATCGTAGCGCGCTAAATTACTGCTGGCTTCGGCAGTGCTTAAAATATAATAAGTAGGTACAAGATACTCGAGTAGCGGAAAGTCGATACCTTCCACGGTATGCCCCGCGGCTCTTAGTTTTTCGATAAAGGCTTCTGCTTGAGCACGTACTTCGGGGTCGAGGCTCGCATTTTCTAGCGCATCTTTAAAGTAGGCAATCTTGCGTGTTTGTTTTTCCCCATCTAGGGAAACCGGTGTTACCTCGCGTTGGCTGCAGGTATTATCGTATTGATCGGCGCCAGCCATTACTTCGTAAAGTAGCGCTGTGTCTTCTATGCTATTGCAGAAAGGACCTATTTGGTCGAAACTCGAAGCAAAGGCAATAAGTCCGTGGCGGGAAATCCGTCCGTAACTGGGTTTAAAACCATAAATACCCGTAAAGCTGGCGGGCTGACGAATAGAGCCGCCGGTATCGCTACCGAGGCTGGCCATGCATAAACCTGCCGCTACGGCAGCGGCGCTACCACCCGATGAACCACCGGGAACAAGGTTTTTATCGAGCGGGTTTTTTACGGGACCGTAATGACTAAAACGGTTGGAGGAACCCATGGCGAACTCATCGCAGTTGAGGCGACCAATAATAATCGCATCTTCTTCCAAAAGCCTTTCTACGGCAGTGGCCGAATAGAGCGAAGTGAAACCTTCTAAAATTTTACTGGCGGCGCTAAGGCCATGGTCTTGGTAGGCGATATTATCTTTAATACCGATCACCAATCCTGCTAATTTCCCAGCGGTGCCATGTTTTATCTTGGCATCAATTACCGTGGCTCTGCTGCGAGCATCGTGGGAGTAGACCTCCACGAAGGCATTAAGGTCTTTATGATCCTCAATTTTTTGTAGGTAATGCTCTACAAGTTGGGTGCAACTAGTTTTACCATTACTTAAATCGCTTTGTAGAGCCTGAAGGTTAGAATAGTCCGCCAAGGTATTGTACTTAAATTTTTAGGCTTTGTTGCCTTTATCTGAATCTTTGTTGTCTTTGTCGTCTTCTTTTACAGCATCTTTAAATTCTTTGATGCCGCCGCCTAAGCCGCGCATTAACTCAGGAATTTTACGACCTCCAAATAATAAGAGGACAAGCGCTACTATAAGAATGATTTGCCAAGGACCAACAGCTCCTAACATGACAGATAATAGAGTCATAATAATTTATGAATGAAATTTGGGTGCAAAGTTACTAAAAGAAAAGGCTCGGCTGGGTTAAAGGCGGTACTCATATTTTGGAGACTTTTGGGGCGGAGAGTCAGAGTCTTAATGAGCCCCATTTATTAGTTGTGCCCTTAAAAGGATCAAAGTTTTTGAAACCATGGTTTAGGAGATGATCAAAATCTGTAGTCATCGGTGCGAAAAGAATTTTTTACGTGAGTAAAATTTACCCGCACAAAGACAACGAGAGTAAAAATATTGTAAATTTACCCTCGTATGCGCAACAAGTGTAAAATTTACTCTCGAAATAATGGCTTTTGATAAAACCAAAGCTTACAACGATTTACCGTCGCTTCCGCCGGAGTTCGATTGTGAAACCAAAGCGATTTTGCTGAAGACTATTGCTGCCAGTAGGGCATTAGCGCAGTTAAATGGTGCTATTCGCAACCTTCCCAATCCTAGTTTATTTTTAGACACTTTGCATCTTCAGGAAGCAAAAGCCAGTTCGGAGATTGAGAATATAATAACCACCAACGATGATTTATATCAAGCACTAGTAGCCGATAAAAAGCATAAAGATCCCGCTGCTCAGGAGGTGATAAGTTATAAAGAAGCCATTTGGCTAGGAGTGAAGCGTTTGGAAGAAAGGCCTTTTATTACTACTAATTTATGTATTGAATTGGTACAATGCATTAAGCAAAATTCGGCGGGGATTCGAACTTCGAGTGGCACAAAATTAGCAAACCCTAATGGTGAGATTATTTATACGCCTCCAGCGGGAGAAAATAGTATTCGCGAAAAGTTAGCAGACTTTGAAAAGTTTGTGAATCAGAATGATCAACTCGATCCTTTAATTAAGATGGCTATCGCGCATTACCAATTTGAAGCGATTCATCCCTTTTTTGATGGCAATGGTAGAACGGGTAGAATCCTGTTATTACTGCAACTGAAAATGGAAAAGCTACTGGATATTCCCGCTTTATTTTTAAGTGAATACATTATTGAAAACAAAGAGGCCTACTATGCCCATCTACGGGAAGTGACGGAAAAGCAAAACTGGGAGGCTTTCATTTTATATATGCTCGACATGGTAGAGCAAACTGCTATTAAAGCTTTGGCAAGCTTAGAGGCTATCATTGCTCTAATGGAAGATACAGGGCAAAAAATTAAGGAACAATTGCCAAAAGAGTATTCAAAGGAATTACTGGAAGTTATTTTTAAGTTACCCTACACAAAAAGGCAACATCTAATTGATATTGGCTTAGGAACGCCCAAAACAGTGGGTAATTATTTAATGGCGCTGGAGGAGAAAGGTTTTTTGAAATCGCTAAAAGTGGGGAAGGAGAAGCTTTATGTAAATCATGCTTTAATGGCGCTGTTGGAGAAAAAGAATTTTTAGCTCTTAAGCTAATTTAACAGCGAAGGCAGATTAAGGCAAGCTTCTATGTTTTTATCCTCTCATTAGGTTTTAGTGAGAAGAAAAGATTAAAACGGATCAAATAGGTGCTCATAGATTCAAGTTCCGAAGGAATCTACCAATTCCCTTTCCCACCCAGTCCTGCCCAAAGCTTTAGCAATAATTGCTTCCGCTTTCCCCCGCAAATTGGTATCTTCCCCGCCACATTGCGCTTATGGAAACACTGATTAGATTAAAGCAAATCACCCGCGATTTCGCCCTTGGGAGTCAAACCGTTAAGGTGCTTAAGGGCATCGACTTGAATATCGAGAAAAATGAGTACGTGGCCCTCATGGGTCCTTCGGGAAGTGGAAAATCTACCTTAATGAACTTGCTTGGTTGCCTTGATACGCCTACCGGTGGCGAATATTGGTTAAATGGCAAGGACGTTAGTAAAATGAGCGATAATGAACTAGCAGAGGTACGCAACACCGAAATCGGTTTTGTCTTTCAAACCTTTAACCTCTTGCCACGCAGCACGGCTCTTGAAAACGTAAGTCTTCCCATGGTTTATGCGGGAAAGAGCAATAGTGAAAGAGTGAGCCGCGCCACCGACGTGTTAGAGCAAGTAGGCCTTTCCGACCGTATGGATCACCGCCCTAATCAACTTTCGGGTGGGCAGCGCCAAAGAGTAGCAGTAGCGCGTGCTCTGGTAAATAAACCTTCCATCATCCTCGCCGATGAACCTACCGGTAACCTCGACTCGAAAACCTCGGTAGAAATAATGAACCTCTTCAGTGATATTCACGCCCTCGGCAATACAGTAATTCTCGTAACCCACGAAGAAGAGATTGCCCAACACGCCAAACGCATCATTCGCCTACGCGATGGAATTATAGAATCAGACGAATTAACTTAAGATATGGATTTAAACCTCAGTGGTAAAAATGCCCTTGTATGCGGAGCCAGCGATGGCATTGGCAAAGCCACCGCTTTAGAATTAGCCCGCATGGGCGCGACCGTTACTCTTTTAGCTCGCAATCCCGAAAAATTGCAAAGCGTACTCGCCGAGCTATCTAGCCCGAGTGGCCAAACACATCAGTTTTTAAGCGCCGATTTTAACGACCTTATTTCTCTAGAAGCAGTTCTTAGCACCGTTTTAGAAAAAGGTCTGACCTTTAATATTCTTATCAATAATACTGGTGGTCCACCCGCTGGGCCGGCACATACCGCCGATCTTGAAGCTTTTATTACCGCTTTTCGTCAGCATTTATTAGCCAATCAGCTTATCACCAAATTGCTTTTACCAAAAATGCGCGCCTCCAATTATGGTCGCATTATCAATGTAATTTCTACTTCCGTTAAAGCACCATTGCCCAACTTGGGCGTCAGCAATACCATTCGTGGAGCCGTGGCCAATTGGTCTAAAACGCTTTCGCGTGAACTCGGTCCCGATGGCATTACCGTAAATAATGTACTGCCCGGCGCTACGGAGACCGGTCGTTTAACGGGCATTATCTCTAATAAGGCCAATAAAACCGGCGCTAAAGAAGATGAGGTAGCGCAAGAAATGACGGCGGAAATTCCTTTGGGACGTTTTGCTGCTCCCGAGGAAGTAGCCAATGCCATTGCCTTTTTAGCTTCACCAGCGGCCGCTTACATTAGTGGCATAAACCTTCCGGTAGATGGGGGAAGAACACCAAATCTCTAAGCATGGAAATTATTGCTAACTATATAAATGGCGCCCTAGTAGCGCCGCAAGGGGGCGAGTATCTTGATAATTACGAACCCGCCACGGGCAAAGTGTATGGAAAAATTCCTCGCTCGCAGGCAGATGACGTCGCCGCAGCAGTAAAAGCTGCCGAAGCCGCATTTCCAGCTTGGTCGGCATTAAGTATTCAAGAGCGTTCGCGTTTTTTACTTAAAATTTCGGAGGCAATCGACGCCAAGTTAGGCCATCTCGCGCAATCGGAAAGTCGCGATAATGGCAAGCCGATAAAGTTAGCCGAAGCGGTGGATATTCCCCGGGCACGCGACAATTTCGCATTCTTCGCCACCGCTATTTTACACCAAGAAGACGAGTTTCATAATATGGGCGAAAAGGGTTTTAATTATACTCTTCGTCAGCCCATTGGCACGGTTGCTTGCATTTCCCCTTGGAATTTGCCGCTCTACTTATTCACTTGGAAAATCGCGCCCGCCCTGGCCTCAGGCAATTGCGTGGTAGCTAAACCTTCGGAAGTAACACCTTTTACTGCCTTTTTGCTTTCGCAGATTTGCATAGAAGTAGGCTTACCGGCAGGGGTTTTAAATATCGTACATGGTTTAGGCGCCGAAACCGGACAAGCCATGGTAGAGCACCCTAAAGTGAAGGCGATTTCCTTTACCGGAGGAACTGCTACAGGAGCACGTATTGCTAGTATTGCCGCCCCGCAATTCAAAAAATTATCGCTCGAATTGGGTGGAAAAAATCCCAATATCATTTTCGCTGACTGCGATTTAGAAAGAGCCATCAATATCAGTGCGCGTGCCGCTTTTGCCAATCAGGGACAAATTTGTCTTTGCGGCAGTCGCATCTTTATTGAGCGTTCTATTTACGAAGACTTTAAAAAAGGCTTTTTACAGCGCGTAGCGGGATTAAAGGTTGGTCCACCCCAAGAAGCCGATTCACGCATGGGCGCTTTAGTTTCTAAAGATCACTTGGAAAAAGTATACTCCTATATCCAACTAGCGCAGGAAGAAGGCGGAAAGATTTTAGCGGGCGGCAATAAAGTGAATTTACCCGCCCCTTACGATCAGGGTTATTATTTAGAGCCCACCGTTATCGAAGGTTTGGCTTTCGATTGCCGCACCAACCAAGAAGAAATATTTGGACCAGTGGTTACTCTTACCCCTTTCGATAGTGAGGAAGAAGTTTTAATGATGGCCAATAGCACGGAGTACGGATTGGCTTGTACCATTTTCACAGAAAACCTAAATAAGGCCCACCGCGTAGCTAAAGAAATTCATAGCGGTATCGTGTGGATTAACGATTGGTTAGTACGCGATTTGCGCACCCCTTTCGGGGGAATGAAAAACAGTGGCGTAGGCCGCGAAGGGGGTTTTGAAGCCTTGAAGTTTTTTACGGAAGCGAAAAATGTTTGCGTGAATTATTGAAAAAGGATTAAGACCGCTAGCCCTTTTTGATTTTACATCGCTGCGCAAAGCTATTGGGGCTTGTCTTAAATGATAGAGATACTGGCAAAAGCATGAATAGGCCATAATTTAATTAGCCTATTTAGGTTGCTTAGGTTTTGATGCGCTTAAGTCTCTAGCAATTAAAACATGCTGATACTGCAAATATGGAGCAGCATTAGGGCTTGAAAACTTGTGTGTATTATGCAGAGTTTAGGCATTTTGAGTAAACTCACTTTACGTTAAATTCATGTGAAAATTAGCGTGAAAATCTAGCCTCATTTCCTATCCGCGAGCCCTAGATTAAACAAAATCAAGGCTTTAATTAAGAATTGTGTTCTTTTCAATTTGGATGCTAATCGCTAAAGCGGCCTATAGGTTCTTGCAATTTTTACCTTTGCGTTAAATAAAACCAATAATGCAATTAAGATCAGTTGATGTAGTAGAGCATATTGAACCCGAAGATTTTTACCAGCGCTACGTTAAAACTCTTACCCCAGTTAAGCTGACAAACTACGCGAAAGACTGGCCCGCATTACAAAAGTGGACCTATTCTCATTTAAAGGAAATCGCTGGAAGGCATAAGGTGAAATTGCACGGTGCCTGGCAAGATCATGAGCCAACGCAAATAGAAATGCCTGCTGTTAAGGAAGTTACTTTTGCCGAGTATTTGGATATCTTGGAAAAAGACACCCCTTCCGATTTGCGAATTTTCCTATTCAACCTCTTTAAATTAGAGCCATCCTTATTAAAGGATTTTACTTTTCCGCCCATTATGGAGGGTTATTTAGAAGATTACCCTTATCTATTTTTTGGCGCTGCGGGTAGTGATGTACGCTTACATTACGACATCGATTTGTCGAACGTTTTTATAACGCAGTTTGGCGGCACTAAGCGCATTACCCTTTTTGACCAAAGTCAAACAAAATACCTCTATAAATTACCTTTCACCACCCACAGTGCTGCCGATATACGCGCCGCTGACTATGAAAAGTACCCTGCCTTAAAATTGGCAGAAGGTTGGCAGACGGAACTCAAACCAGGTGAGACCCTTTTTATGCCTGCCGGAATTTGGCATTATATAGAATATTTGGGAGGAAGTTTTTCTTTAAGTCTGCGCACTTTAAACCCTACGCGATTAGGGAAAATTCAAGGGGCTTATAATGTTTTTGTGATTCGCAAATTGGACGAATATCTGCATAAGTTTTACAAAAACAGTTGGGGCGATTATAAATTGCGTACCGCCATTGAACGCACCAATGAAATTGTAGCAGAGCAGTTAGCCGATCGGGATTCGATAAAATAGTTTCTCCTTTTTAAGTCTTGTTTTGAATCTCCTCTAAGGCAAAAATTTTACCTTAGAAGAAAATATACTCTTGCGTAGAATTCCCGAAATCCAAAATTATTGCAATCGTTGGTGTCAACGTTGTCCCCTCGCACACCGTTGTGGGGTGTATCAGGTTATAAATTCCGATTCAGAGGATATTTCGGTCTTGGCTGAGGGTACAGAACCCAACGAAGTAGAAAGTGAAAACCCCTTTGCTAATTTAGATCTTGTTTCGAGTGAAGCGCTGCAAAAGGTTAAAAAGGAGCAGGAGAAAAGAGCCCCGCTAAATTTACAGAAGCATTCTTTAATGCTTAGTTTTCATCAATGGGATGAATACTATCAGCAACTGCTACTTTACCTAGAGACTAGTTTATTAAAGGAGTTTTTAGTTAAACCCATCTTGCGCAAGCAAAAAGAGCAGGAAATTGATAATGCTTTTAGTGCCTTAGACCGTTACAAAGATTTTATCGGACCGAAATTAAGTCGTGCCCTGGGAGGGAAACACGATTTTGTGCAAGGCTTGGAGTTACTGCAGTCGGATTGGAATGGTAGCGCAAAAATTGCCCTATTAGTATTAAATGATATCTGTTTGGCTACCGAGAAACTCTTGCAATATATGGGCGATTCAGAGCAAATGCTCATTCGTTTTTGGCAGCTTTCGCAGAATTTAAGAGACGAAATGCGTCACGAATTTCCCTATGCCCAAAGTTTTATTCGTCCCGGTTTCGATACGTTGGGTTTACAACATAATTTGGGTTTAGAATGAAGAAGCTGGCGCGCTTTTTTTTATTTGTTCTCTTAGCGCCGAGCTTTCTATGGGGCCAAAACTACTTTCCGCCCAACACGGGTTTTTGGGACACCATATCTCCCCAGCAAATGGGCTGGTGTAACTTAGAGTTGAGCACGCTCGATAGTTTACTAATCGCGGCAAATACGAAATCATTTATAATTTTAAAGGGAGGGAAAATTGCCTACGAAAGGTATTATAATGGCTTTGGGCCTGATTCGGTTTGGTATTGGGCTTCTGCCGGAAAAACGCTAACCGCAAGTTTAATTGGAATCGCTCAAGATGAGGGTTTGTTGGATATTAGCGATAAAAGCTCCGATTATTTGGGTCGTCCTTGGACCTCCTTGTCTTTAAATCAGGAAGACCTAATTACCATTGAGAATCAACTAAGCATGACAACGGGCTTGGACTACCAAGTCCTTAATCAAGACTGTACCGCCGATTCTTGTTTACTATACCGAGCGGATGCCGGCACACAATGGTATTATCATAATGCCCCTTATTTACTTTTACAGGATGTGATTGAATCGGCATCTGGCAGCAGCCTAAACCTATATACAGCACAAAAATATTTTGGTAGTATCGGACTTCGAGGTTTATGGGTGGCTAACACTTATTTCAGCAATGCACGCGCCATGGCGCGTTTTGGTTTGCTAATGCTGAATGATTTTAACTGGGCGGGGCAAAGCTTAATCGCCGATACGGTTTTTATAAAGCAAATGAAAGAAAGTAGTCAGGCGCTTAATCCCGCTTATGGTTATCTAACTTGGCTAAATGGCAAAAGCACTTACATGCAACCGGGGTTTAGCTTTAGTTTTCCGGGTGCAATAATTCCGGCGGCACCAGCAGATTTATACATGGCTGCTGGTAAAAATGACCAACGCATTTATATGGTGCCCAGCCTTGATATGGTGGTAGTTAGGCAAGGTGAAGCAGCCGATTCCTCGTTACTGGCCTTGTCTGGTTTTGACGATGATTTGTGGCAGGCGATCATGAAAGTTTTATGTCAGACGGTAAGTTTGGAGGCCAATCCAGCCGAGGAATATGCGCTATACCCCAATCCAAGTGAGGGCGTATTGTTTTTAAAAGGACCTTGGTCGCAAGATTTAGTTTTACGCGATATCGCCGGTAGAAACTATGTTCTTAAACTTGAAAACGGAGTGGTGAATATTTCGCATCTACCGAAAGGTATATACTGGTTAATGGATAGGGAAAGTGGCAAGAAGGAGAAAGTGGTTTTGAATTAGCTGTCAACCATTTCGGCCACCGTATCATAGCTCATTTCTTTGCGTATAAATCGCCCTTTTTCCTCATCGTAAATGCGACAAGTGTCGATGGGATTCATGTATAAGTGAAGCGTCATGCCACGCTGTGTGCTGCGGTTGTGCAGACTGTGGAAGCCCATATTGTCGTGCATATAGGAAATTTCATCGGGCTTCATCGATTCACGACTGGTTTCGACTAAGTCCGTTTCACTCTGGTCTTTTAACGCGAAGCGTATTTCTTCAAAAGAACCTTGGAGATTATAAACCCAGCATTCTTCTCCGTTGTGGCAGTGAATGGGAGTATCTTGTTTAGCATCCCAGCAGAGCAGAAGTAGCTCGTAATGCTCATTGCGGCTGATGCAATTTCGAGTATAGCAGTCCTTGCTCCAAGAGGCATATTCAATAAAGTCGGCGGCGGAGAGTTTTAGCCGCTCACTGATTTTGGAAAAATCACTTGCTTGCGAATTTTCCAATACTTCAATAAGCTTCTTGACGCTGTCTATATCTGCTTCCATGGTTAAAATTGAGCACTCTCAGTTTCGATAAAAAACGGTAAAAAATGAGAGTAATTTGTAGAAATATCTCCAAAATTAACGGAATTAGAGTGAAATCCCTCAGTTTTTCGCTAATATTTAAAAAGCTATATTTGCCTTTCTTGCAAAAAAATACCCAAAAATTATGAATAATGATCTCGATCTTTTTCGATCGATAGCGGAGGAATTATTTGAGGCCGAAAAGCTTGAACCGGTACTGAAACCGATGGAGCCCTTAGCTTTATTTTCAAAATTAGACATCAGTTTAAATCAAGAGGGGGTAGACGAAGAGACCTTTGCTAAGCTTTTACGCGATTTAGTTTTAAGCACTCCCCGTACGGCCAGTCGTAAGTTTTTCAACCAACTTTTTGGGGGCCGCAACAGTAAATCAACTTTAGGCGAATTACTAGCGGTATTGCTTAATAATAGCATGTACACCTATAAAGTAGGGGGACCCATGATTGGGGTGGAGAAGGAGTTAATTCACCGTTCCAACGAACTTTTAAATTACCCCGCTGAGGCCGATGGAACTTTAGCGCCTGGCGGTTCGATGACCAATTTAATGGCCATGCTAATGGCGCGTGATAAAGCGCAAGAGTCGGCGCGTACGGAAGGAATGCAAGGGCAATTGTGTTTGTACACTTCAGCCGAATCACATTATTCAGTCCCCAAAAATGCAGCCTTTATTGGGGTTGGCCGTAATCAATTACGCTACGTAAAAGCCGATGCTCAAGGCAGAATGGATTCCGCAGACCTTAGGTTTCAAATTAAGAGGGACATAGAAGCGGGCAAACAACCCTTTTTAGTTATTGGCACCGCCGGAACTACCGTTATGGGAGCTTTCGATCCTTTTGAAGATTTAGCCCTAATTGCCAAAGAATTTAATTTGTGGTTTCATATCGATGGCGCCTATTGTGGTAGCGCCATTTTTAGTGAACGCTATAATCATCTTTTACAAGGTGCCGCGGCGTCGGATAGCTTCAGTTATAATGCCCACAAAATGTTGGGAACCCCTTTATCTTGCTCACTTATTTTAGTGAAAGACAAGCGTTTTCTCTACGAGAGCTTTGCTAATGATGCCGATTATTTATACCAAACCGATGGTGATGATTATAATTTAGGAAAAACTTCTTTGCAATGCGGTCGTCGCAACGATGCTTTAAAGTTTTGGACTTTATGGAAATCGGTGGGCACCAAAGGTTTAGGTGAAATTGTAGATTGGCAGTTCGATTTAGCCAATCACGCTTTAAAATACGTGCAAGGAAATCCAGATTATACAGTGTATAGTTTTCCCAACTCTATTGGAGTCTGTTTCAATTATAAAGATATTCCCGCCAATGTTCTTTGCAATCAGCTCTACCAAAGTGGCGAATTGATGATAGGTTACGGGCAGTTCGATGGCGATGAATTTGTTCGTCTGGTTACCGTTAATGCGGGCAATACCTTTGCGGATATCGATGTGTTTTTTCAAGAACTAGAGCAATTTGCCGAGGCCAATCTTGTAAACTCTTAAAAGATGCTTCCCAACCTAATCGTCCTCGGAATTTATTTTGCCATCTTATTTGGAATCGGCATTGTCGCTTCCAAAAGGGTGAAAAATATGGATGACTATTATGTGGGGGGCAAGAAATTAGGCTATTGGCTAGTGGCTTTTTCTGCACGTGCCACAGGCGAATCAGGTTGGTTGTTAATTGGCCTTACGGCGATGGGTGCCTTAGCGGGTTTTTCGGCTTATTGGGTAGTGATAGGCGAAGTTATTGGCGTGGCGATTTCGTGGTTTTTTATGGCCAAGAAGTTTAAAAGCCTCACCGACCAATACGATTCGATTACCATTCCCGATTTTTTAGAAAGCCACTTTAAGGCAAAAGGTCATTTATTGCGCGTGGTAGCCGCTTTATGCTTGTCCGTTTTTGTAATCATCTACGTAAGTGCGCAAATAGATATTACCGGCAAGGCCTTTGAAACTTTTTTAGGGGTAAATTACTACACGGGAGCCATTGCGGGCTTCTTAATTGTGGTGGCCTATATTTTTGTGGGTGGCTTTGTTGCCGTGGTTTGGTCTGATGTTTTTCAAGGTGTTCTAATGTTTTTGGGCCTTTTGGCTTTGCCCTTGGTGGCCTATTTTGCTATTGACCATTCTGGAGATATTTACAGTGGCCTAGAAGCAATAGATCCAAATTTGGTAAGTATTTGGGGTGCTTTTGATGATCCTTGGATGCAAGCCGCTACCATGGCGGGTTTTGCCTTTATTGGCTTGGGCTTTTTAGGATCGCCGCAGGTGTACGTGCGCTTTATTTCCGTTAAAAACACCAAAGAAATTGACAAGGGCAAGTGGGTAGCGATAGTCTTTACTTTTTTAACCGATGCGGCGGCTGTTACAATTGGTGTTTTAGCCCGCTACCTCTTTACGGAAGCGGGTCAAGATCCCGAAAGTGTTTTGGGAATAGCGGGTGAGGACAGTTTAATGGTTCTGCTTAAAGCTACTTTCCCAGTTTTTATTGTTGCTATTTATATTGCTATTATTCTCAGCGCGATTATGTCTACCATAGACTCTTTATTGGTTGTGGCTTCCAGCGCGATTACACGCGATTTATATCAAAAAGTATTTCGTCCAAACGTAAGTGATCAGAAGCTAAACAAATTATCGTCTCGCATAACTTTAATAATGGCCTTGATCGCTTTGGCCTTGGCAATGATCGTGGCTATCATGGTGCCAGGGCGAACTGTTTTTTGGTTTACGATTTTTGGCTGGTCCGGTATTGCCGCTACTTTCTGTCCGATGATGATTTACTCCCTTTTTTGGAAGGCCTTCAATCAAAGGGGCGCTTTGGCTTGCATGCTAAGCGGCTTTATGGCCGTGCCTTTCTTTAAGTTTTATGTGCAGGAATTGGAGGGTGTTGGCCCTTATTTTGAACAACTCGATGTAATGGGACCTGCCTTTGCTGTATCTTTTATTTTTGGATTCCTTTTTACCCGCCTCAGTCCTAAAACAGCCGCTTAATACTTTTAAAGACTGTTTTGATACTAGTTGGGGATACTGTATTCCGCAGGAGAGATATACTGACGGCTATTCCCGCCAAGGTCGAAGGCCTTCGCTAAAACTTTGTAGCTACTTCCGCCAGGATAGCTTGGACTACCCGTAAAGTAGGCGATTCCTTGACGATTCTTTTCGCCGTTTAGCTTAATTCCCTGTGCTACGAGAGTATCTCCTAGAAGATTGCCGTTTTGGCTTTTCATAAAATAAATATAGAGGCTATCCAATCCTTGGTCATCCCTTAAATCGTAGGCAATTGACATAGAAGCCTGCGGGTCTCTAGTTAAAATGCCTTGGTGGGCAATGGTGTTTATAATAGGAGCCGAATTATCCTGATTAAGAAAATAAAAAGTTTGTTCTACGAAAGTTTCATTACCGTCTTCGTCAAAGCATTGTACGATGATATAATTTTCACCAGCGGCATTAATGGTGGGAGGGATTGCGGCCTCAAATTGCAAATTGTCATTCAAACCACTCAAGCCCCTTTGGGAGTAGTGGTACACGATATTTCCTAGGTCAGTATTACCAATGGTAATTTCGGTGGAAACCAAACCGCTGTTATCGCTAAAAAGAATTTCTACGGGGACCTTATTATTGCTTAAATTCAGCGAATCTGCTGGACTAAGAATAGTTATGGAGGGAGCGCTAGTGCGTTCATCATCGCCGCTACCTCCGCAAGAATAAAGGCTAAGGCTTAATGCTAGTAATAAGCCTTTTAAGGCCAAAGAACTATGGAGAGTTTTCATAAAAGTGTAACTTTTTCTGGTAGGCAAGATAGTGCTTTTAGGGGGCGCATCTTGGCGCAGACCTGCTTAAGCGAAATGCGTTTGATAAAAAGAGAAAACCCCGCTAAGAAACATCTGCGCGGCTAAGGAGCCTACCACCAAACCCATAATACGGTTAAAAACCTTTAGGCCATTATCGCCCAGGGTCTTCTTAATGAAAGGCATTCTCTGCAAAATTAGAAGGGCCGCAATGGAGCAAACAATTATCGCGAGTACGCCGCTCAGGTAATCTTGCCAGGTTTCTGCGGCAATGCTGAGGTTAATTAAAGTAGTGGCTAAACCTGCGCCCACCATAACCGGAATGGCTAGAGGAACCACACTAATATCCTCGCGCTCTAAAGCTGCTTGCTGATCTTTCATGTTGTGGTTTACTTTTTTGCCATGGCCTTGCACCATGTTTAAACCCATAACAAAGAGAATGGTGCCCCCAAATATGCGCAGTCCGTCGGGCGAGATTCCAAAGAATTGGAAAATGTAAGTCCCTAATAAAAAGGTAACTAACATAGCTACAAAGGAGGCACGCGTGGTTCTTTTAGCAGTATGTCTTACTTCTTCCTTGCTAGCATTCTCATCCAATAAACCCAACATAATTACCCCTACCGAAAGCGGGTTCATTATGGTGAAAATGGAAACGCTGTTACCCAGTATGTCTTTGAGAAGTTCTAAAACCATGCAATAATTTTTCGCGGCAAAGGTTGTTATTTTTGGTGGAAATAGAGCTATTTTTTCATCTGGGTAGTATCAACCTGAATAATTTTTAGCTTTGAGGGATTAATTCTTTCCTCACTATGTTTCCCAACTTAATTCAGGCGGCTATTCCCTTTTTCGTTTTCTTCGTGCTGCTCGAAATTGTACTCAATGCTTGGCGGCGCATCCCAAGCTATCAAGCTAAGGACGCCTTGAGTAGCATTGCCATGGGTTTGGGAAATGTGGGGGTAGGAATTTTGAGCAAAGGACTAATTTTTGGCGCCTATATGCTAGTTTACCAATTTAGGATATTCGAGCTAGAATACGTTTGGTGGATGTGGCTCTTGCTTTTCTTCGCCGATGATTTCACCTATTATTGGTACCACCGCAGCGCACATACCATCCGTTATTTTTGGGCCAGCCATGTGGTGCATCACAGTTCTAAAAACTACAATTTGGCCACCGCTTTGCGGCAAACTTGGACAGGCGGAATTACAGGCAGCTTTGTTTTTTACCTTTGGCTACCGCTGCTCGGCTTCCCGCCATTGGCCCTCGTTTTTATGCAAAGCATTAGCTTATTGTATCAATTTTGGATTCATACCGAGCTGATTAATCGCCTACCGAAATGGTTCGAGTTTATCTTTAATACACCCTCGCATCACCGCGTGCACCATTCCAGTGACGTGAAATATCTCGATGCCAATCACGCAGGCGTTTTAATTATTTGGGATCGGATGTTTGGCACTTTTATCCCCGAAGAAGAACATCCCAATTACGGCCTCACCCAAAATATTGAAACCTATAATCCACTGCGCATCGCTACCCACGAATGGTGGCAAATTTTTGTGGATATCCGCAAGCACCCACGCTATTTTTGGCAATACCTCTTTGGTCCTCCCGGTTGGAGCCACGATGGTAGTCGCAAAACCAGCGCTCAGTTACGCGCCGAACAAGATAGTACCGCTTGAGACTTTTACTAAGCCTATTTTGCCTTCTGCCCTTTAGCAGTTTCCTTTCGCTCACGGCAGATGTGGCCCATGCTTCACCTTGGGGCGGAGTGTATAATCAGCGTTTGCTAATGCAGAGGCCTTCTCCCAAGGGGGATTTTCAAAAATTGGTCGTGCCCGTGCGCAGTGTGGGAAATTTGATTATTGTGGAAGCCACTATCGATGGCTTGCGCGGCAACTTTATTCTCGATACGGGTGCGCCCTATTTAGTGCTAAACGCCACTTATTTTCGCGATTATGAAGAAGTCTCCGACTTTGCCTCTACCGATATTAATGGTAGTCTACAAAATCAAAAAATAGCGCGCGTAGGGAAGCTAAAAATTAATGAGCTCTATTATGAAAATCTCGAAGCCGATGTTAGCGATTTAAGCAATATTGAAAATAAAAGGGGGATTAAAATTCTCGGACTTTTAGGCCTGAACCTTTTTATGCGCACCGAAATGGAAATCGATATTCGGGCCCAACAGTTGCTAATTTATAAAGTGGACCGCAAAGGGAATAGATTGGCATTTAAGGAAGCCCATAAAGCAGATCATAGCCTTAATTTTGAAATGTACAATAATGCCATAATCGCTCCTGGCTTGATTAACGGAGTAGATGTAAGTTTTTGCTTTGATACGGGCGCAGAGGCTGTATTATTGGACAATAATCTTCCCGAAGAAGTATATGAAGTAGTTAGTATTCGCAGCCGGAGAGCCCTAATAGGAGCGGGCGGTGGACAAACGGAAGTGCTTTACGGAACGCTGCTAAATTTAACCTTTTTAGCACCCTTACAAGCTTGTCAGGTTTTAGTGACCGATTTAGAATTAATAGGCAAAGCCTACGGTTATCAGGTAGCAGGTTTTGTGGGTAATGATCTGTTAAGACAGGGCGTAGTCAGTCTTAATTTCAGAAAAAAAGAAATGCGAATTAAAATGTACGACGGATTATGAAAAAGTTCTTGGCAATAAGCTTCGTGCTTTTCTTTTCAGGCGCTATTTGGGCACAAGAGCATCCCAATGTGGAGTATAAAATTAAGGGTAAAGACCTAATTTGTATAATCGATAAGGATTTACCTCTAGCAAGTTTGGATAGCCTCTTGGCTACTTTTGGCCTGCGCCAAGATAGCTTAGCGATAATGTGGAAGAATGGCCTTGCCAACGAACAACTTTGGAAAGTGGCCGAAATAAAATCGGATAGAATCGTGCTCCAAAAATCGCTGGAAAAGCTAGTTGGCAAGGCGTCAAGCCAGAGAGAGATGCTTTCCCTTTTAGGGGAAGAGGATTATTTAACGCGGCCAGCGAATTATACCTACGGGGTAAATCACTTTAAAAAACCAGCAGTAATTCAGCTGGATAATGGCTTAACTCGTTTTTACCTGAAGGTTGAAGGTTTGCGACCAGAATCGGTTTATTTGTCGGGCTCATTTAACGATTGGAGTACCAGCGCTACCGCTTTAAGGAGATGCGATTCGGGTTATTATGTAGATTTAAAATTGGAGGTGGGCCCACATCTATATAAATATATTGTAGATGGCTACTGGCTTTTAGATCCACGAAACCTAAATAGTGAATTCGATTTTATGGGAAATGAGAATTCCCTCTATTTCAATTATAACTATCGCTTTTTCCTAGCTAATCACGCAGGGGCAGAAGCGGTCTCTTGGGCTTCATCGGCAAATTACTGGAATGAAGACCCAATGCGAGCTTGCAAAGGGGGCTGGGAACTAAATCTCTATTTAAAGGAAGGAACCCACGCCTATAAATTTGTGGTGGATGATGAGTGGATATTAGATCCAAAGAACCCCGTAACACGTAGGGACGACGAAGGTAACCTGAACTCTTTTGTTTCCATTGGTGATACTTTTTATTTTTACTATCCTTTTGATTTAGACGCTGAAATGGTGCATGTTACCGGTAATTTTAATGTGTGGAGTCGTTCTGAGCTTTCCATGGAAAAATCGGATACCGGTTGGGTTCTGCCTTATGTTTTGCCAGCAGGGAACTACGAGTATAAGTTTATTGTTAATCAGTCGGGTGAATTTAAGCTCGATCCTTTAAATCCCTTGCGGATTGGCTGGGGGTCTTACCAAAATTCGGTTTTAAGTATCGAGGCCAATACCGAGTTTTTCTACCCCTTGGCGAACGGAGTAGAAGAGGTGATTTTAACGGGTAGTTTTATTGATTGGCGTGAGGACGGCTTCCGCCTCACTAAGGAAATTGATGGTTGGCATGCTGATGTGCATCTACCGAAAGGGAAAAGCACCTACCGCTTTATAGTTAACGGACAATGGATGCAAGATCCTAATAATCCGCTCTACGAGCCGAATGAATATCAAGAGTTTAACTCAGTAATTTGGGTGAAATAATAAAAACCTTAGACCATAATTTTAGGCCGTACTCAGTTAAAAAGGGCAAAAACCGAAGTTAATGCCCTTTCCAATGTGAGGTCAATTTTGATTTAAAGCTCTAAAAAATAGATTTACACTACCTTATTTCCATTTGTATTTCATAGCCCGACACTTTAATGGTGTAAAAGTCAGTGCCAAGTTGGGGGCTGCTTAAACTAGCACTAGTGTTGGTTCCTTTTTGGGTGTAATTGCCAGTAAGGGTTTTGGGGTAGTTTAGCTTTCCGTACTGCATTGATGCATCGAGTTTGTAAGCTCGATTATTTAGACCCATCGAGATATTGAGGTATTTGCCAGTGATATCAATCTTACCAGCTTTGCCTAGCACTAAGACAGTATTTACCGTACACTCGTATCCGTTTAGCGTGAAGTCGCCCCTTAAGGCGCCCAGGGTAAATTTGGAGTATTTACTCTCCGCAGAGTAAATATTTTTAACCATTTGTAAGGAATAATCATCTTCATAGCTTTGGCTGATGTTTAAGGTACCCAGCGTATCGATGCGGTAATTACTGTATTTCGAATTAATGAGTTTTAAGCTTTTAATACTTTGCGTTTCGAGATTAAACTCGTAGCAAAGCAATTCGGCTTGTTCCATTTTTTCCACATCAAAGCGGCTGTATTTATAATTACCGCTTAGCTTTTTAAGCCCAATAAAACGGTATTTAGTTTCATAGCCATCGCCACTCAGGCTATTCATAGTGCGGATTCGTAGATTTGAATATTTCGCATTAAGCTTAATGTCGCCCCATTTTTCACCGTTTAGTTTCTGCTCATAAAGCATAATGTCGGCTTCCTTCAACTCAACAATATTGGCATCGCCGTATTTTAAATTAAGACTGGCTTTATTTACTTTGTCAAGGCTCAGTCTGCCCGAATATTGCTCAATCTGAATTTTATCTAGGTTTCCTTTGATGCGTAAGTCTTTATAAGAATGCTTAATATTCATAAAAAGAGAAGCGGGTACTTTTAGGTTGTACACTAGTTTTGCCTCTTCGTCGGAAAACTCCAAATCTAATACCACGAAACTAGCCCAGCCGACTTTCATTTTGCTCGGTACAGTGCGATAAGTGTTAATGCTCACCTCATTCCCTAGGGTAGTGATACCAGCCTTAACGTTCTCTTCAAAGGAGGCTAGAAACTTTTTAATTTTTTCGTGATCCTCTTCACCACGATAATAGAAAGTGGCATCTACGGAAATTTCGTTTTTATCCCAAATTTCAATGAAGGTCTTGGTGTTTTTAGCATCTAGGTTTAGTTGGTCTACGCCAGATGCATCAACCGAAACATGCGCCGATTTCTCAATGGCTATTTCTTTGCCATTACTGTAGAAGCCAATACAAAGGCCTAAAAGGCTATAAATTAATGTTTTCATGGGGGAAATGTTTTTCTTTTCGTTTTAGTTCTCTTTCGATGCGGATTAATAGATGCAGGCGTTTTTCGTAATAATCAATAAGTACTTTAACCAACTCTTCTTCGGGCACACCTTTACCGATGTCGGCGCGGTATTTTTCATTGATCTTTTCTAAGGCGCTTAGTTCATTAAAAATCCAGTTTAAATCGGGGTCCTCCTGCAACTTTGCCAGTGGAATGCGTTTTTGTAGGCTATCCAATTCTTGGCTGTAATTTCGTTCTAAGCTTAAAAAAGAGGAGGGTAAAAGTTGTCTTTGTTGGGGTAGGGCCTTTTCTTTAAGCTGCATTTGCCAAACCAGGGGAATGCTAAGGCCAAGCACTACAATCGCGGCCGCCCAATACCAAGGATAGCGTTTTTTTGGCGGTGCTTTAATTTGAGGGCTAATTGATTCCCATAATTTCGACGGAACCTCGGCTTGATCAAGCTTGCTGCGGTTTTCTTCGATATACTTTTTAATTGACATGACTGTTTAATAGTTTTTGTTTTATTATGCTTTTTGCGTAGCGCAATTGACTTTTTGAAGTGGAGATGTTGATATTCAAGCGTATAGCTATATCTTCGTGTTTGAGGTCTTCTAGATAGAAAAGTTGAAAAACCAATCTGCATTTAGCGGGTAATTCCTCAATTATTTTGAGCCAATCGGCAATATCAAGTTCACTTAAGCTATTAAACTCTTCCTCCATTATTTCCTCGTGCTCTTCAATTTTCCATTCATCTTCCTTAATGGGATTGTGCTTGCGGTAATACTGCAGCGCTTGGTTTATGGCAATACGTTTAAGCCAAGCGGGGAAGGTCTTATGGTTCTTTAGGTCATTAATACGGTTAAAAGCTATAATGAAGGTTTCCTGTAGCAGGTCTTGCGCAATATCTTCACGGCCTACAATACGCAGAATGCTATTGTAGCTCGCTTTGCTGCAGGATTCGTAAAGGCTGCGGGCTGCAGCCGCATCCCCTTTTTTCCAATTACTAACCCAATTTCCTATTTCTTCCACGCCGGTTATTCGCATTCTACTTTAAAGATGCCGATACTGTTGAAAGGTTGTAATTTTTTGGAGATGAAATTTTTTAATTAAGCAAATTAGATTTAACCATCTAAAAATTAGAAGATTAAATTTGCACCTAAGAAAGGGGAGACCAAATAATTGGTCTCAAATAATTATTTGAGCGGTCTCATTTCACCTTTTAAGGCGAATCGTGGACTAGCTTGTGGCAACTTGCACTCAAAATTATAAGCTAGGAACTTTAAAAAATCTCAAATGAAAAGAATAGCACTTTTAGTAATTACCTTTTTGGCTATGGCTTGCAACAGCCAGCGCAGCGTTATACAAATACGGGCTAAACAAAGTGTAGAAATGGATTACCGCGATTTTGCTTTCTACAAAGTGCAAATTCAAAACAGGGGATATCATGGACTAGAAGTTTCACTAGAAAACAAGCAGAGCGGTAAAAAGGTGGAAGGATTTGGTTTAGGTAAAAAAGGAAAGGTAGAAGTTTATGTAGCCCAGGCGAACAGTTTGGTAATTACAAATAACAGTGCAACAGCAGCCTCTTTGAACTTGGAAGTACAGGAGGAATCCTTGGGCTCAGACATTACCAAAGCAGCAAAGGTCATCCCCTTTACCTTACGAAATTCTACCACACGATCGATCCCCTTAATCATCCCCGATGTAATGAACCCGAATTTATCACCCTTATCCAATAGCGGGGTAAGTTTAAAAGTAGGGCAGGAAATACTTTTCAGAGAAGGCTTCAGAAATTACTTGTTATTGCGAGTGGATGAAAGTATAGAAGCGGGAACAGTGCTGGATGTGGCCGAATTATTAAATCGCCGTAAGCAAGAGCTTGGTTTAAATTAAACTCAAGGAAAATAAAATTATATTTAGCTCGTCAAGATGAGCATTTACACCACCCCTCTTCAGTTTGGTTATTTTCTAAGTTTATTATTATTCTTGGTTTTCTTCTTTAGGTCCTATTACCGAGAAATGATGAGCGATAGGCTACTAGCTTTTCTGATGCTAATTTTCGCTTTGGAGTTGCAAGACTATACCTTTGGTTTTTCAGGGATTAATGTTTTGTGGGAACAATTGAGCGGTTTTCCTAGAGGAGTAGCCCTTCTCTTTGGTCCAATCATGTTCTTCTATTTGAAGGCACAGGTTAATTTAGAGTGGCGTTTCGAAGCGAAGGAGTATTGGCACTTTGCCCCTTGGGCCATAGGGTTTACGGTAAATCTGCTAATTTTTCTCTTAGGACCAGAGTCGGTTATGGCATGGCAAGAAAGTTCCTTCTACTACTATTTAGGCTTCCCAGCGCTTTTGGCCCGTTGGCTTAGTTATGGCTATTACTTTTATCACTCTTTACGTCTGTACGATAGTTATCGAAGGTGGATTGATCAAAGCTTTTCCGATATCGAGTCGATCAGCCTAAGCTGGTTTAGAAACTTCATTTACTTGATGTTATTTTGGATCTCTTTTAGGGAGTTAATGAAGGTTCTCGATTATTTTTTAGATTTAAGTTTTTACCAAGATTGGTGGTGGAATTTGGCTTTGGTGGCTGTGTCAGTTTACGTCGGCCTTAGCGGTATGACGCAAAAGGAAGCCCCTAATTTGGCCTACACAACTAAAGAGTCGGAGAATTCGGAACCATCTCTTGGGCTATCTGAAAAATACTTAGCCGAACTCGAAGAAGTCGATTGTCTTCTTGATAAAGTTATGGAGGAAGAACGCTTATACCTGCAATCGCAATTAAATCTGAAAGACTTAGCCAAGCAATTAAGACGGCCTAGTGCCCTACTTTCTGCGGCCATAAACCTTAAAAAGGAATGTAATTTTAACGATTACATCAATTCACTAAGAATTAAAGAGTTTTTAAGCTTGGCGCAAGAGGAGGGAAGTGGTTCCTATACCCTATTATCTCTAGCTTTCGATTGCGGTTTCAATAGCAAAGCCACTTTTAATCGCGCATTTAAGAAAGAAAAAGGTTTGAGTCCGCGGGAGTTTTTAAATACAATAAAAGAGGCGCCAAGGCAGTCTCTTTAAGATTAGTGGCATTTAATTTTCGGAGTAATTTAAACTGGTTCTGCCAAAAAAATGGCAGAAAAAAACCCAAATCGCCGGTAATCGGTGTTTTGGGTTTTTGGGTGGAGAATATCGGAGTCGAACCGATGACCTCTTGCCTGCCAGGCAAGCGCTCTAGCCAGCTGAGCTAATCCCCCGTATTTTAGGACGGCAAATATATGGTATTTTTCGATTTATCGAAAAATTTTACCGAAGCCTTTTCATTAACAGTTTACTCGGTCTTTCTTGCGGTTTACAGTCCTTTGTTATTTGATAGCCTGACCTTAAAAGGAAAAAATATCTCTTCATCTGATTTAGTGGAATTTTTAGCGCAGTAGCGATCTACAAAAGCTATTTTTTTAACCAGAAGATGGAATTAGCCATTTAAAAATAAGGGTGTCCATGAATAACCAGCGTGCCGAGTTAATAGGCTAAATATTACATTTGTCAGTCTTAAGCTTTGCCCTTGTGAAACAGTACCTATTACTTTCTTTTTCTTTATTTCTCTTTGGCTCTTGCAGAAATGTTGAACCAGAGCTTAATTTTTACCTCAGTACATCGGGGCAATATAGCATTCCGACTAACACCGTGGTAAATGTTGCTTTAAGTGATACTATTACCAATCTTGAAACGAACTCTGCTACTACCTTTTCCGACAATAACACCAGCGCTGATTTGATAAGTGAAGTTAGCCTGAGTAGCCTCAGTTTGGAACTACTAAATCCAGCAGATGGAAATTTTAATTTCATAGAATCCATCACTGTTTACATTAATGCTGAAGGTTTAGCCGAAAAACAAATTGCCAATTTAGTGGACCCAGACCCAAATGTTAGACAAATATTTCTGCAAATTAATGGTACGGATCTTCAAGATTACCTTAAAAAAGCGCAATATGATATGCGCGTAGTAACCATAACCAAGGCGTTTTTATTCAATGCGGTAGACATCGAGCTTAATAGCCGTTTTTTAGTAAAAGCGAAGCCGCGGGAGTAATTAGCACAAATTATCGTCTTCGCTTATGCTGGCTTTTCTGGCTAATTTGAGGCTGATACGCTACGAATTCTAGCTGAAGCTCTTCGGCTAGCTTCTTAGCGGATGCAATGGCAGCATCTTTATCCCCATGTCTTTGAATTTCTAATTTCTGTCGGTGGTTTTTATTCAATAAGAAAACACCAAAATATACCGCGCTATTCTCAAAGCTAGACATAGCGTAGCTATAGGCTTTGTAAGCGTCTTCGCGCCGCAAGATGCTTAAGTCACAAAATTTTTCCAGACTCTTCCATGACCCAAATTTAAAACCGAAAATATGGCTATAACTGCGGTAAAGCCGCTGTGAAGGATCGAGCTGAATTCCATTATAACTCAGGCTAACAAAAACCCCTATCAAGCTGAAAGCTAAGGCGAAAATTTGAAATAAGGCCGAAAAAAGCCCGATGGCAATTAGCACATAACCTGCATAAATAGTGGGTTTGGGAAAGACCTTAGCTAATTTGAAATCGAGCATCAAGGCTTACTAATTTGGGCTAAAATATAATCAAGGTCTACGTTTTCTTCAAAAAGATCAATAGCGCGCTTAATCTTCCAAGGAGTGTCGCGATTAATTTTAACTTCAATACGTGAAACCTTTAAAACTACCCCGTAGGTATCTAATTCGGTGTGTAATAAAGGCGTTTCGTATTCGTCAATTATGGCATTCGTTTCGTCGCTTACCTCGCCTTCACCGCAAATAATAATGCCACTCAAAGGCCATTCTTCTACATTAGCCTCATTGTTTATATGAATTATTCGCTGTATTGCATTGTCTAATCGATGCGCTCCTACGACTAATAGAAGGTTTTTACGTTTCTCTAATTTGGCACGATCAATAACGGTTCCCGCTAAAACATCGGCCACCTTGTTTTTTAAATTATGGGGGTTGGCAAGTACTTTTCCGAAAATAGCTTTTGCCACAGTACCCATTACCGGATAAGCTAAGGTGCGATCATAAGGCACCATTCCCAAAAGAGGAATGCCAACACTGTCTAAGTATTTTTGCAGGTAAGGACGGATTTTTTCAATCTTATCTTCACGCACTTTATTTACAATAATGCCTAAAATGGGCACTTTTTCTTCCCTAAAAAGGGAGATGCACATATTAATCATATCGATGGTCGAACCTACACCACCCTCGGCAATAAAGATAACCTGAGCGTCTAGCATTTTGGCCACGCGCGCATTAGATAAATTTACCACCGAACCCACTCCTGGGTGGCCGGTACCTTCATGAATGGTAAGCTCCTTACGTTTTTCTAATTCAGCCTTAGCGTTCATTATTTTCTGCGGATAATCGAAGTCTTCCGGATTATCTAAAAAGTCAGTAGTAGCACCCGTACCCAAAATAACGGGGCTATGAATTTCGGGTAGCAGATCAAAGCGGATTAAATCGGCAAACAAAATGGTATCCTTATCTACTTTTAAATCGTTCAACTCTACAAAAGACTGACCAACAGGTTTGCAATAGCCCACGTCTAAACCCAGTCTTTGTAGGCAATAAGCGAGTCCAAGCGTAGAGGTGGTTTTGCCAACATGCTGTTTAGAAGCGGCAACGTATAAGGTGTGGTATTTTTTCATGCTGTGGTATTTTGCTCGCGGGCAGATGCGTTTTTAAAGGGTTTTAAAGGTACTAATTAAGCCTAAATTTTAGAGAGAGATTATATTTTCCTCACATTTTTAAATTACCGAACTTCGCGCTATGCAGGAAAAAATAAACTGGAACAATTGTTATAGCCCCATGCGCTTTGGCGAGGATATCGCTCGTTTCGATGAGCGCTCGGTTTATGAGCGCGATTACGATCGCATTATTTTTTCATCGGCCTTTCGCCGACTGCAAAACAAAACTCAAGTGTTTCCCTTGCCCGAACGTGTTTTCGTGCACAATAGACTCACGCATTCACTCGAAGTGGTTAGTGTAGGCCGTTCTTTAGGGATGATGGTGGGTGAGCGCCTAGCCGAATTACCAGAAATTAAAGAGAACCCCCGTTCGGTGCAGTTCTATCAAGATCAGCTTAAAGCTGTTATTTCAGCGGCATGCCTAGCCCACGATTTAGGTAATCCCGCTTTTGGTCATTCGGGGGAAGAAGCAATTTCCAAGTACTTTTTAGATCGTCAAAACGACCAGGGTTTTCGCTCGGCATTTAAGCCCGGTGAATGGGAAGATTTAACCCATTTTGAAGGAAACGCCAATGCCTTACGCATCTTAACGAAACAGTTCAATGGCCGTTTAAAAGGCGGCTATCAAATTACTTATACTACCCTTGCTAGTATTTTAAAATACCCCTGCGAAAGTTTAGCCCGCGATAAATCTCAAGGGAAGCACCGGTCAAAATTTGGTTATTTCCAAAGTGATGCGGAGGTTTTTGATAAGGTAATTAAAGAGTTTGGCATGTTGGAAGATAGCCGCACGCCACGTGCTTATTTCCGCCATCCCTTCGTTTACTTAGTAGAGGCCGCCGATGATATTTGCTATAGCATTATCGATTATGAAGACGCCCATCGTTTAGGAATATTAAGCTTCGCGGAGGTACGTGATGATTTAATGGCCTTGATAGAAGCCGATGGCAAAAGCGATATGAGTCGTTTGCGACAAAACTTGGAGACGCTACGGGAAGATAAAAACGAATCGGTGGCTTATTTGCGGGCTAAGGCCATAACGGCTTTGGTAAACCGCTGCGCCGATAGCTTTATAGAGAACCGCGAAGCCATTTTAAGGGGTCAGTTTAAAACGAGTTTGATCGATTCCTTAGCCGATTTAAAGCAGGCCTTAAGCATCATCGAAAAGAAGTCTATCGGCAAAATCTACAACCACGAATCAGTGGTGAAAATTGAACTAGCTGGCTTCAAAATTATGAGTGGCCTTATTGAAGATCTAGTAGAAGCGGTGCTAATTAGTGAGGATCAAGCGCAAAAGAGGCATTCCAAAATTCTTAGTTTAATTCCCAGTCAATATAAATTCGCATCAGGCGCAAGCCCCTACGAAAAGGTAATGACGGTGCTGGATTATGTAAGTGGAATGACCGATAATTACGCTTTAGAACTCTACCGGAACCTGCGTGGGATTTCGGTTCCCGCAGTCTAGTTTTAAGAACTCAAGCGTTCGGCGAAATCGAGAAAGGCGGTTAAAAACCCATCTTGGCTACGATCATAACTAGGGTCTACAATAGTCCCTTTTTCGTCTAAAACCTGATCCATTTTACCCACCATAAGCATGCGTGGGTGAGGAAAAGCATTGATAGTGAGGATATTTTGCTGTAGCTGATAAGCCGCTCGTACCCCTCCCATCGCGCCCGTGGAACCGGTAGCCACCCCAATCGGCTTGGCGCTGAAAGGGTCCTTGGCGAAGAGATCGATAAAGTTTTTCAATCCCGAAGAAATAGCACCGTTATACTCGGGGCTTAAAAATATAAAGGCTTCGGTTGCGATTAACTTTTGGTTTAAATCCTGTAATTCTGCGCTGGGATTTTCTAAAAGACTAAAACGCTCCTCAAAAGGAGGCAGAGCCAATTCTGCAAGGTCAATTACTTCTGCTTGATGACCCTTTTCATGGATGGCTTTTTCTAAAGCTAAGGCAATTCTGTGACTGATTCTTCCTGTGCGGGTACTGCTGGAAACGATTGATATTTTCATGGACAAGGGCTAAATTATAGCCTAATTTTTGGGGAATTAAATAACAGCTATTTCTTCGCTTAAAAGCCAGCCTAATTTACCATCGGGTAATTTTATTTTCGACCAATTTTCAAATTGCTCTAAACGCAGAGCTTTGGTGCCTTCGTGTAAAATGAAAACATCATCAGCACTTTCAGACGGACCACTTTTTACATAACTCGAGTCTTCTAATAAAATAACTCCCTGATTATGATTCAAATAGTTTTGGTGGCTCCAGGCCAAGATTAGTGCTAATAACGTGATGCCTAAACCACTAATTATGGTGATAAAACCCAGTCGTAGGTACTGGCTAAAGAGGTAAAGGGCAAATCCAATGGTGGCCAGTAAGAAAGCGAAAAGCGCTACTCTCGCCCAATTATCGGGGCTTAGTAAACTAATAATGGCTAAACGACTCGCTTGAAAAAGGTTTTCGGGCACTTCTTCAAATCGATCGATGGTTTTTTGACGAGCAATTTCCAGGTTATTCTGGATTTCTGCGTCTTGCGGTTTTAGCTTTAAAGCTTTCTCGTAATGCAAAATACTCTTACCAATATTACCTTCTTTAAAATAGGAATTAGCTAAATTATAATGTAAAGCGGCGTTTTCTTTCCCCGATTGTAAAACACTGTCGTAGAGAGAAATGGCTTTTATAAAATCTTCTGCTTGGTAAGCGCGATTTCCTGCTTCAAAAAGTTCTTTTTGGGCCATTAGGCCTGCAGGTAAAAAAAGGAGAATGCTAAATGAAAGTAGGATTAGCTTTTTCATAACTCACCTTCAATTTCGGTTAATAGGGCGCTGGCTTCTCGATAGTCGTTTTGGGCATTCGTCATGGTAGCTTGGGTATAGCGCGCCATTTCTGCTTGCTCAATAATTTTTTCTAAGCGTATTTGAGTAGGGCGGGAAAGGCCGCGCTTGGCTAATTCTTCTAGTAATCTTTCGCGCGATTGTTCGTGAGCTGGCATTTTTAGCTTGTCGGAAAAATAACCCCAAAGGGCCTCCAATAAGGCTTGGTAGAATTCTGATGCTTGATTTTGATCGAGGGCCTTTTTAGCGTTTTTTAGTCGTTTGGCGGCTTTTTTGGCAGCTTTTTGTTCGCGTAAAGCACTGGGGTTGGCACGTTTATTATTCTCTCGGGTCCAAAAGAAATATAGGCCTAAATTAATCAGCAGAAGTAGAATTAAGCTAGCCCAAAAACCTTGGCTCAACCAAAATTGGTCGTCATTTTTTAGCCACCTGCCTGCCTTGGTTTTAATAAATAGAATTTCTTTCGAGATAAAATTCACCTCTTCTTTTTCGTTGCCACCCATCTGGGCTTGACCCGCCAAATTGGGCGAAACTTGGCCACCTTTTACCTTAATTTCGTAGCTGTCGCTACTAATGGTTTCGTAAGATTTGCTTTGCGGGTTAAAATAGCTGAATGCAATCGGATCAATTTTATAGGTGCCGCCGTAACGAGGCACAAGCAAATATTCTATCACTTTAGAGCCTTTCATTCCGTAAGAGCCTACATTACTTCGTTCGGTAATTTCAGGGTCGAAAACCTCGAAGGCTTGGGGAAATTCGGGTTGGGGAATGTCGGCGAGTTTAATATTTCCCGTGCCGTTTATTTCGAGGCGTAGTGTGATACTTTCATCGGTGCTTATTTCGGTATCGCTCAGGCTCACTTTAAAATCGTAACGCCCCACAGCCCCACTAAAATTATCAGGTCTACCTTTGTCGGGAAGCGGCTTAACTTCAATGGTCGGGAAGTCGGCGTTTAGCTCTTCGGTGCTGGAACGGGTAATAGGAAAGCCAAAAAAGTCGCGCCGGCCCGAATTAATGCGAATGGGAACATTTAGGCCAATATTACCCGGTTTCAGTTGGCCCGCTTGCTGCGGGATAAGGACCATTTTTTGTAAATCGGCTGCCACATAGCGCTGACCATTAATATACTCTTCGCTCGTTTCAATGCGTTTTTCGTCAATATTTTCGCGGTAGAAACCTTTAAAATTAGGTTCTTCTCTAAAGCTGTGTTGGCCAATTTCAGTTCGAAAATAAAGCCGGTATCGGGCATAGATGGGTTCACCCTGGTAAACGCTTTGCTTCGAAACAAGACCTTTTAAAATAAGATCTTCATTTTTGGCATTTTGCTGGGCAACTTCCTTTTTCTCACTAACAGTTATATCGATACTCTCCGTGCGGTAAGTTTGTCCACCAGTTTTTATATAAGCAGGGCCAATAGTAAATTTCCCTAGGTTGTTGGCTTGTAAAATATAGCTGTAGGTAAGATTAAAGCGGGTGCCACTATTATCCATATAAGTGCTCACCGAAGTATTAGGTCCACCCAAAACGCTAAAGCCGTTAAAGTCTGGGGCTTGGAAGCTTTCGCCCCTTTGGTTTACCTTAAATTCTACGGCAAAGCGCTGTCCTTGCTGCACATTTTTGCTGGCTACGCTAACGGTAAAACTAACTTGAGCCAAACTGCTAAAGCTTAGGAAAAGTGCAATATAGAAGCCGAGTTGTTTCATTACCAGTCTTTTGCGCTTTTAATGGGTTTGGCTTTAATTTTTTGTTGCAAAAGTTTTTGCTGCAACTTTTCTTCATCGCGGTTTAAAGCTTGCAGCAAGCGCTCAGCGTTTTCACGACTAATTTTATCTTTTCCTTGCGACGGCGATTTATTGGGATCCTGCTTATTGTCGTCCTTTTTATCCTGATCCTTCTGTTGATCCTTCTGGTCTTGATCTTCCTTATTCTCGTCGTCTTTCTTTTGGTCGTCCTTCTTTTGGTCGTCTTTTTTATCCTGATCTTTCTGGTCTTGATCCTTCTTCTGATCGTCTTTTTTATCGTCGTCCTTATCCTGATCTTTATCCTGATCTTTATTCTGTTCCTGTTGCTGCTCTTGCTTTTGTTTCTGTCGAATAGCCTGGCTGAGGTTATAGCGCGTTTCTTCGTCCTTCGGATTTAGAGTAAGAGATTTTTTATAAGCCTCAATAGCTTCTTCCAATTTCTTTTCCTGTAAATGCGTGTTCCCAATATTATGCAAGGCTTCTGCTTGCTCCTCTTTGCTTTCGGCAAGACTTAAACTTTTTTCGTAGGCCTCCAATGCTTCGGCATAGCGCTCTTGTTTGTAGAGTGCATCTCCTAAATTGAAATTGCCTAAGGCCTGGTTTTTTTCCTCTTCACTTAGGGCTCTGCGGAAGGCGACTTCGGCTTCATCAAATTTATTTGCATTATATAGGTCGTTACCTTCCTTAATTTTTGCATTGCTGTTTTGTGCTTGTAAGGTCAAGCCAAGAAGCGTAGCAATGACGGCCAAAAAATTCTTAGTCATCATTTCTTAAAGAGATTTAAATTTTTAAACCACTGAGTTTTACGGTCAAGGATAAACACATCCAGTAAAAGTAAAAGTAGGGCAGGAGCGAGTAACCACTGAAATTGATCTTCGTAATCGGCAAAAAGGCTGGTTTCAAATTGCTTTTTTTCCATGGCATTTATTTCCTCCATCAAAAAGTTAACGCTGCTGCGGGTGCTGTTGCCAGAAACGTATTTCCCTTTACTTTCTTCTGCAATTTCTTCCAGTAATTTACTATTCAGTTTGGTGATAACCACCTCATTATTTTGATCTTTCTTATAGCCAATACGGCGCGATCCGTTCATTTCGGGAATGGGTGCGCCTCTTTCACTACCAATGCCGAGGGTGTATATGCTAATTTGTTGATCGCGTGCCTTCTCAATCGCGTCATCAATACCCTCTTCATGATCTTCCCCGTCGCTAATAATTACGAGTAAACGATTTTTTTGATCGGCATCATCAAAATACTGAGTAGCTAAATCAATCGCTTCTCCAATGGCCGTTCCTTGAGAGGGTATAAGGTCGGTATTGATGCTTTTAAGAAAGAGGCGAGCGGCACCATAATCAGTGGTAATTGGTAATTGTGGATAAGCACGACCGGCGTAGGTAATAATGCCAATACGGTCACTTACCAGCTCATCTAGCGTACGCGAAATAATAAGTTTTGCCCTTTCCAATCGGTTGGGTTGTACGTCTTCCGCCAGCATGCTTTTACTTACGTCGATGGCAAAAACGATATCTACTCCCTCGCGTTGCACTTTTTCCAGTCGTGAGCCAACCTGCGGATTTACCAAGGCAAGTGCTAAAAGAGCTATTATACAAAGCGCTAGTATGAGCTTTAATAGGGGTTTGTTTTTAGAGCGCTCAGGACTAAGTCTTTGCAATAAATCGCGGTCGCCAAAATAGTTTTGTGCTTTTCTTTTCCAAGTGAGAAAAAGCCCATAGAATACCAGTACCGCAGGGATAAGCAGTAACAGGTAAAAGTATTGTGGTTCTTCTAATTGGTACATTAAATGAAGCTTTTTAAGAAGGTATAACGCAAAATTACCTCTAGGCTAAATAGGGCTAGTGCCCAGAGTATGAAAACATCAAACTTCTCGTCGTAGGTATAAAACTTAATTTCTTCTAATTTGGTTTTTTCAAGCGCATCAATTTCATTGTAAATGGCTTGCAGCTTTTCATTGTCGGTAGCACGGAAATATTTACCGCCGGTTTCATCCGCTATTTGCTGCAGTAGTTCTTCGTCTATATTAACCTCCAAATTAGCGAATTGAAAGCCGCCGCGACCATCATAAGCAATGGGCGTGCGGGCCAAACCTTTCGTGCCAACACCTATGGTATAGACTCTAATATTAAATTCCTTGGCCAACTGAGAAGCGGTAATTGGGTCAATTTCCCCACGATTGTTTTCTCCATCGGTTAGTAGAATGGCGACCTTACTTTTTGCTTTGCTGTCTTTTAAGCGATTCACTATGGTGGCGAGGCCCATGCCAATGGCTGTTCCATCTTCAATTAAACCGTGACGAAGACCAGCGAGAGCATTGCGCAAAACGGCATGGTCGGTAGTTAGCGGGGTTTGCGTATAGCTTTCACCAGCGTAAACCACTAGCCCAATGCGATCGGTAGGACGGCCTTCAATAAAGTTTGCCGCCACTTCTTTCGTAGCCTCTAAGCGATCGGGTTTCAAATCTTGCGCAAGCATGGAGGCCGAAACGTCAACCGCCATTACAATGTCAATGCCCTCGGTATCCCGGCTACGACTTTTTTCTTGCGAGCTGCGCGGACGAGCCAAACCGATAATAACAAGACTGATAATGGCCACACGAAAAAAGGGAGAAATAAAGCGTAGCCAGGCCCAGCGGTTGTTTTTTTGATGAGCCAAGAATTCTGTTTCTGGGAAAAGCAGCTCGGGATGACTTTTTCGTTCTTTGAGATAATACCAGATTAGAATGGGTATCAAAACCAAAAGAAGCCACAGAAATTCGGGATTTTGAAATTCGTACTTACTCATTCTTTTCCTCCTTCACTTGTTTAACCTGAGTCTTTAAAACAAAATCTTTAATTGCTTGAAAGGCTTCTTCATTTTCGTGGGCTAAGGCTTGTTGCTTGGCAAATTTCACCATACTACTAAGGCGCAAACTCTTACTTAAAGCGCTGAAATTTTCTGATGCCATCTCTAATTTGGCAATCTTCTCTATCAGTTCCTCTGCCGTGCTTTCCATGGCTTTAAGCGAATATTTTCTTTCTAAGAAATGACGAAGGATATCGATTAATTCAGAGTAAAATTCCTTTTGTTTCCCTTCTTGCCAAAGCTTACGCGCTTCTAGTTTCTGAAGCTCTTGCAAAGCCCATTCTGCGGGAGGTAGACTTGGAATTAGTTCTTTTTGGGGAGCTTTCTTATTGTTGCGCATCCGCTTAAGCAGATAGAAAATAAGTAAAGCCGAGCCAATTATGGCTAGTGCGATATAGAGTATTGGCAGCCATTCAAAAGGCGCATCTTTCGGCCCCTTAATATCGTAAAGTTCCTTGTCTTCTTGGGCCTTTGCTAAGGATACTCGAATTATAAAGCCCTGACTAAAGGCGCTATCACTGCCACTAATTAAGGCCAATCTGGGAATATGAACAAAGCCACTATCAAAAGAGCTAATATTAATATTTTGGCTTAAAGTAAGGCGATCATTTTCGATAAGGCTATCGATAGAGCCTGTTTCTAGGATAACCAGTCCATTGATAGTATCGGGTAAAAAAGGCCATTGATAATTGTCGCCTACGGGAATTTCCGCTTTAAGCTGAAGCTTGATTTGTTCTCCGATTAAGATGCTATTGGTATCTGCTTCAAGCGTAAAGCTGATATTTTGGGCAGAGAGAACGCTGCTGCAGAGGCCAATAAAAAGAAGAATTACTTTTTTCATCGACTGCGTTTTTTAAAATATCCTAATAGCGCTGAGGCGTACGATTGATCGATGCGAATGGAAAGTTCACCTGAACCACTTCTTAAAAAACTCTCCAAATAGTAAGCTTTAGAATCATTAAAACGCTTTCGCAATTTGGCCCGCAATTTATGGGATGAGGTATTTACCCAATGGATTTTGCCGGATTCAGGGTCTTTCAGAGGCAGCAAGCCTAAGTTGGGTAATTCTTCTTCACGCGGATCGAATATGCGAATGCCGGTTAAGTCGTGTTTGCGACTAGCGATTTTTAGGCTATCACGATAACGTGTATCCATAAAATCGCTTAGTACAAATACTATAGCGCGTCTTTTCTGAAAGGCACTAAAAAAGCGGAGGGCCTCGCTGATGTTGGTTTTGGTACTTTGCGGCTTAAACTCGATAAGTTCGCGAATAATACGTAGGGTATGCGATTTACCCTTAGCGGGAGGGATAAATTTCTCTACTTTATCGCTAAAGAAAAGCACACCTACCTTGTCGTTATTTTGAATGGCCGAGAAGGCCAGAGTGGCGCAAATTTCGGTAATCATTTCGCGCTTAAGCTGATTGCGAGATCCAAAGTTCTCAGAGCCGCTTACATCTACTAAAAGCATTAAGGTTAACTCGCGCTCCTCTTCAAAAACCTTAATATGAGGTTCGTTTAATTTGGCAGTAACGTTCCAGTCAATCGCTCTAATATCATCGCCAATTTCATAAGCGCGCACTTCACTAAAAGTCATACCTCGCCCTTTGAAATTACTATGATATTCACCCGAGAAGATATGATTACTCAATCGTCGGGTTTTAATCTCAATGCGGCGTACTTTCTTAAGAAGTTGTTGCGTGTCCATTAGGCGCTAAAAGGCTTTTAGGATAAAAAAAATTGGATTTAGATTTCTAAAATTAAAGACTATGGCACGTCTACGTTATCGATAATCTGATTGATTATATCTACGCTGCTTACGTTTTCCGCTTCTGCCTCGTAGGTGATGCCAATACGGTGACGAAGAACATCTTGCACTACGGCGCGCACATCTTCGGGAATCACATATCCGCGACGTTTAATAAAAGCTTGCACTTTGGCGGCATTAGCTAGAGCAATGCTACCGCGCGGAGAAGCTCCAAATTCAATAAGTGGTTTTAAAGATGATAAGCGATATTCTTCGGGTTTACGGGTGGCGAAAACGATATCGAGAATATACTTCTCAATTTTTTCGTCCATGTAAACCTCTTTTACCACTTCTCGGGCTCTTAAAATGGTTTCGAGGCTAACCACGGGATTTATCTTCTCTTTATTTCCACTTAGGTTTTGACGCATAATTAGGCGTTCTTCCTCCTTTTTCGGGTAGGTAATAACTGTTTTCAGCATAAAGCGATCGCTTTGCGCTTCCGGTAAGGGATAAGTTCCTTCTTGTTCTACCGGGTTTTGTGTGGCCAAAACCAAGAATGGTTTGGGTAGCGGATAGGTTTTTTCGCCAATGGTTACTTGACGTTCTTGCATGGCTTCTAATAGAGCACTTTGCACTTTGGCGGGCGCGCGGTTTATTTCATCCGCTAATACGAAGTTTGCGAAAATGGGTCCCTTTTTAATGGCGAACTCATTGTCCTTCATATTGTAAATTTGGGTGCCTACCACGTCGCTTGGTAAAAGGTCGGGGGTAAATTGAATACGGCTATAGTCTGCCTCAATCGCTTCGGAAAGTGATTTAATAGCGAGGGTTTTGGCGAGACCGGGGACCCCTTCTAGTAAGATATGGCCATTTCCCAATAAGGCAATTAAAAGTCTTTCGAGCATGGTTTTCTGACCGATGATAGACTTGTTCAGTTCCATCATTAAAAGGTCAACAAATCCGCTTTCTTTTTCAATTTTCTCGTTCAATGCTCTAATGTCGATTGAGCTTTGACTTGTATCCATATAGTTTCCTTTAAATCGGTTAGGAATCGGGTTTTAACAGTCCTGCGAATTTGAAGCAAAGGCCTTTAAACACGCGTTAAAGCCTTGTTAAAAAAAGTTTTATAAGCACCTAAATTTCAGGGCTTCCAATTCAGCCGCCGCAAGAAAAGACAATTTCCATTAAAAAGCTCTAATAGATAAGGCTTAACTATAAGATAATACCGGCTGTTTATTCTAAAATATTGAGCACTAACAAACTTACTTAGGATGATAGGTAAATAGAGCGCATCTCATTTCCAGCAGTGTTAAGCCTTTTTTAGCTCTGTGTTAATAGCCTTACTAAGATGTGTAAAAGCTTAAAGCTGAAGCCCTTTTGACTTAACAATCACAATTAAAATTTGCAGCATCAAAAAACCAATGATAATTTAAGATGAAAAAATTAGTACTCTTCTTAGGTCTAGGTGCGGCATTTTATAATGCTCAAGCTCAGACTAATTTTAATCCTGAAATTGATGTGACCAACTGGGAGCCTAGCACTATAATAGTGCCGAGCTCTCCTTTAATCACGCAATATTTATTTATTGGCGGCCACCACAAGGTGCAAACTACCGCAACTTACGGAAACAATGCGGGCGAGGCCTTGGCTAAGCAATGGCACGACTTTATCGGCTTTACACCTGATAATTCGGGCAGTGATTTAGGTTGGATTTCCGTAAACCACGAAATGGTTGTAGCCAATGATTCTATCGGCGACGGCGGTGGAATGAGTGTTTTTAAAGTACGTCGCGACCCAGCCACCGACTCTTTGATTATTGTTGATCAAACTTTAAGTGATGGTCGTCAGGGTAAATTTTTCGCCGTTGATTTTGCTAATAAGGTAGGTGAAACGGGGATGAACTGTGGTGGTATCACTGCTCCTGATGGTAGAATTTGGACCGCCGAAGAATGGTGGAGAGGTTCCAATGCCGATTTAGCAGATCGCGACACGGGCATGTTTACCATCGGCACCGGAACAGCTACTAGCCCAGTTAGTGAAGGTTTTCCTGCTTATAATGGCCAAACAATCGCCAAGTATGAGAACTACAACTTTATGGTGGAAATTGATCCCCGCGAAGCTAAAGCAATACGTAAGCAATATAACTGGGGTCGCCAACCTTTTGAAGGCGGAGCGATAATGCCAGACAATAAAACGGTTTATTTAGGCTCCGATGCTACCCCTGGTTTCTTTACCAAATTTGTAGCTACTACCGCTGGAGACTTCACCCAAGGAACCACTTATGTATACAAGCACGATGCAGCTGCTTCGAAGTGGGTGGAAATTGACAATAGCGACTTGAACAACATGTTAAACTTTGATGCTCGTGCTGTAAGTGCTGGGGCTTCTATGTTTAACCGTATTGAATGGGTAACTGAAATAGGCGGAAAAGTTTACTTTACCGAAACAGGTAGAGATAATCCCGCAGGTGCTTGGGCTGGCGAAAAAGCAGCAGGTGCTGTTTTTGCTCCGCATCATTTGGATAGAGCGGCAGAGCAAAGCCTTGAATTTGGTAAAACTATTAGTCCTGACAGTAGCGAGTATTGGGATTATTATGGACGTGTTATGATGTACGATCCTGCTACTAGCCAAACATCGGTTTTCTTAGAAGGCGGTCCTTACTTTACCTTAGATCCTAGTGTAAGTTCTTATCCTGATAAACACTTATCAAACCCTGATGGATTGAATAAAATCACCATCAATGGTAAAGATTATATGCTTATCAATGAAGACTTAAATGGCAGTTCGAAAGGAAGAACCCCAGCTGGTATTTCAAATCGTACTTGTGAGTTATTTATGTTGGATATGAGCATCTCAAATCCTACTCTTAACGATTTAGTGCGTATTGCAGTAGTGCCTGTTGGCGCAGAAATCACCGGTGCTATTGGTACTAACGATGGAAAGACCATTCTTTTTAATGTTCAGCACCCTAGTACTTCTAACCCATTTCCATTCAACAACTCTTTAACGGTAGCTATTACGGGCTGGGATCAAGTTACTATTGGCTTAGACGAGGAGGCTTTTGAAGGTAAAACTTTCGAGATGTATCCCAATCCTGCTACTCGCACCCTATACTTTAAAGAGCTTAGTGATATCGCAATCTACAATGTGGAAGGTAAGCGCATGAACGTTTACCGTCAGGTACAAGATATTGATATCAGTCACTTAAACCCTGGAGTTTATTATGTACAAAACGCTGCGGGTCAAACCCAAAAACTTTTAGTTAAGTAATCTGCATGTTGTTTAATCTGAGGCTGCTTTGTAATGAAGCAGCCTCTTTTTTAATTTTCAATCGTTCTTTCCAATGCAAAAGTCAAAACTCATTTTTTTAGCTTTAATTCTTATTGGGGTAATAAGTTCTGCATATCGCGCTAAACCTAATCCTGCGCTTGAATTACAGAAAGTTTTTAGAACTAAACTAAGCGAGTTTGAAACACAGTTAGGGGGCTTTAAAACTCAATTGGGGAAACAGAATTTTGACCAAGAAGACCTGCAGGGGGAATTTTTACAATTACGCCTAAGCTTCAAGGAACTCGAACCTTTATTATCCTATTTAAGTCCGCAAGATTTTAACGATTATCTCAATGGCGCACCACTGCCTAAAGTAGAACGCAATGCACCGCGTTTAGTGGTAATTGAGCCTAAGGGTTTGCAAATTTTGGAGGAGCAAATTTTTGCTTCCGCAGATGAGTTTGATATACAAGCAGTTCGAAAATTAACCAAGGAGTTACTGTTTCAATATCAGCAGGTTCAAAGGAGTATGCAATATCTGCGCCTTAGCGATCGTCAGGTTTTTGAAACGATGCGATTGGGCTTAATTCGCATTCTATCCCTTGGTATTACTGGTTTTGATACTCCCGCTGGTCGCGAAGATATGCGTGAGTCAGAGGCTTCATGGCTGGCATTAAGTTCTTTATGCGAGCCTTATTTGCTAATAAATACCAATCAGGCTTTAAGCCAGGAAATAAAGAAGCTATGGCAAGATGGGGTGCAATATTTAAAGTCGGCTCCTAATTTTAAGGATTTCAATCGGGCAGATTTTATCCGTTTGTATTTAAATCCGCTTTACGGCAAGCTATACGATTTGCATGTAGAGCTGGGTTACGAGTTTGCTAAGGAAGTGTACCATGGCGAACTTGCTTTTAATTACGAGGCGCGCTCTATTTTTGGACAGGACTTTTTCAACCCAGCTTATTTTACGGGCTTGTTAAATACCGATCAAGCAATGGCCGATTTAGGAAAGCAGCTTTTTTTCGATCCCATATTAAGCAGCAATTTAAAACGCTCTTGTGCTTCTTGTCATCGTCCCGAATTAGCCTTTACAGACGGTTATCCAACTAGTTTAGCAATAGATGGGAAGAAGCATATTAAACGCAATTCCCCAAGTTTGATTAATGCCATTTATACCGAGAAGTTCTTTTACGATTTAAGAGCCGATCGCATGGAAAGTCAAATTGAGCATGTGATTTTCAACCCTGATGAGTTCGCAAATAATTACAAAACAATTCTGCAAAGATTAAATACCATACCCGAGTATAAAGAAGCCTTTGGCCGGTCCTTCCCTATCTATAATGGGGAAATAAATCGACAAACTTTGTCGATGGCGATTACTGCGTATTTAAAGGAACTGACCGCATTTAACAGTCCCGTGGATCGCTATTTACGCGGGGAAGAGCAAGTGCTTAGCACCCAAGTTAAGCAGGGGTTTAACCTTTTTATGGGAAAAGCCAATTGCGGGACTTGTCATTTTGCGCCTAATTTTAGCGGTTTGGTTCCACCTATGTTTGAGGAAAGTGAGTCTGAGGTTTTAGGGCTTTTGAAAGGACCAGATATTTTGGAGCTAGATGATGATTTAGGTCGATATGCGTCAGGAATTCCCGCTCATCAAGCCGAGTTTTACAAGCATTCTTTTAAAACGGTTAATGTGCGCAACGTAAAGTTTACGGCGCCTTACTTTCACAATGGGTCTTATGCAACCTTAGCAGAGGTCATAGAGTTTTACGAGCAGGGTGGCGGAGCCGGTCGGGGCCTAGATGTGCAGGGTCAAACATTGAGCTCCGAGTCACTAGGATTAAGTAGTGCAGAAAAGGAAGCGCTCATCAGATTTATGGAAGCCTTAAGTGATACGAGCCATACTTTATCGCGGCCCAAGGTGCTTGCTAAATCTACTAATCCTAATTTCAATGCTAGGGAAGTTGGCGGGGAGTATTAATCTGATTTTGAGGATTTCCAGCAGTCTTAGGCCTCGCGTTAGCTCTAGCTGTGCCCGCCAATTTAGGCGCCGAATTAATTTGAAATAATGATTTCGATTGGCATGAAGTGGTCTTTTGACTTTTGTTTCAAAAGTTTATCCCTTCCTATAAGTAAAGCGATTTAGTCTTTTGGTAATGGTATCGCGTAATCTCGCTTTTTAATCTAGGCCTCTTCTCTCATATTGAGTAAATTCGGATTATGTAAGTATTGCTAGTTCAAAAAAAAAGCATCATATTTATTCCGCATTTGAGAGAAAAGCAGCACAATTCCCAAATTTGGAAAAATTATCTCTATTAGGGAATTCTTAAGAAAGCACTTAAAATTTAAGTATCTCATAATTAAGTGTTTATTAATTGGTATCTTGATTGCTTTATACAATAGTTACAGTAATACATAGGTGAAGAAACTTTCGTACATATTAATATTCCTAGCTTTTAGCCTTCTTCCGTCAGCGGTAAAGGCGGCGAAGGTCATTAATGCTGAAATTGTTTTATCAGACACCTATTTCTCTGAGCCTGAGGTTATTGATTTGGAGGGCCGATGGCGCTTTTATTGGAAAGAATTTGTAAATCCCGAAAAGGCTCCTGAGACAAGCGAACGTCCTTTCTTTCTTGACTTTGGAGAGCCTTGGTCAGATATTCCAGAACTACGTAATTCTTATCACGCTAAAGGTTTTGCAAGCTATGAGTTAAATATTGTAAGCTCTCAGGGAACCGATAATTTGGCATTGCGAATACCAGAGTTTTATTCGGCTTATTCCCTCTACTTAAACGGTCAATTAGTTTCTAAAAATGGCGAGGTAGGAAAAGATCTGGCCTCATCGGAACCTTATTGGCTACCTAAAGTGGCGAACATAAAATTAGTAAAGGGTAATAATCGCTTAGTGCTTCATGTTTCTAACTTTGAACATCATAAAGGTGGCACAATAGCTCCGATCAGCATTGGGCCATCGGAAACCATATTTTTTTACAAAAATATGGCGGTTAGTGGTTCCTTATTTATTGCGGGAACTTTAATGATTGCCGCGGTATTTTCCTTAATCGTATATTATTTTCAGAAATTAGATTTTGCCTTTTTATTCTTTGGCCTTTTTGCCTTAACCTACATGTACCGGATTGTTGGCACAGACACCTATATTTTACATGAAGTATTTGGTGGCTTAAATTGGTATACCGCTATTCGCTTAGAGTACCTTAGCTTGTTTCTTAGCGTTATTTTCTTTACCTATTTCTATAAAAATTTAATTGCGCGCCGTGCTCCGGAGTGGATATTTCACACAATTGGAGCAATTTCATTAATAATGGCTTTAAGTGTAATGTTGCCGCCTCAAACTTTTACAGCCTTTATCGATTATTACCTTTTGTTTATTGCCTTAGCACTTCTTGTTACCACTTCATTTTACTTACGAGCCATTCGCTTTAGCCATAGTATGAGCTGGTTTACCACCATTTCTGTTTTGGCATTAATTGGAGTTATGACTTTAAAGCTTTCGGCCTTTTTTGGCTTTGGCACTGGGCATTTGTTCTTTTCCTTTTTTGGTTATATCATTTTTATAATCGCGCAAACCATTGCTTTAAGTCAGCGCTTTGGTTATAACATGCGAATGCACATTACCCAAAGTGAAAGTGCCGTGGTGAGCCAACAAAACTTTATGAACTCGGTAAGTCACGAACTTAAAACTCCCATGAATGCCATTATGGGGATGACGGAGTTTTTATCGCGTTCAAAATTGGATTCTGATCAGCAGGCTAAATTGGAGACCATTCGCAAAAACAGCGAGCAGTTGAACAATTTATTGATGGATCTTTTAAATTTCTCGGCTATCGATTCTGGTTCTTTAAAACTAGAAACGCGCAAATTTGATTTAAAAGCGGTAGTTAATAAAGCCATCGAACAGGCGGGTGCTAAAGATAGTAGTGCGATCAATTTCAAGATGCATTACGATGAAAACATTCCTGAAGAGTTGGCGGGTGACCCCGATCGATTAGGACAAGTGATATACCATCTTTTAGACAATGCCTTTAAATTTACCGAGAAGGGTAATGTTAACTTTTCTATGCAAATGCAAAGCGTAGAAGGCAATTTGGTAAATTTAAAAATGACTGTTCAGGATACTGGAATAGGTATTAAAGGCGAAGACTTAAATAAAGTTGTAAAGGCCTTTAATCAAGGTAACGAGGGCAATACCCGTACGCATGGTGGTACAGGTTTAGGTCTTACCATTTCCTCTAATATAGTTGAGCTAATGGGGGGCGAGTTATGGGTTGACAGTGAATTTGGTCATGGTACTACTGTAGTATGCGAGTTTGTTTTAAAAACTCCTCGCTTAAACTTATCTAAACACGCGCAAGAGCTAAAAGATGAGTACCAAGAAAAAATTGAAGGTCTAAAGATATTATACGCAGAAGATAATCCCATAAATCAAAAGCTTTTGGTTATGATTATGAAGACCATGGGCTATGAGGTAGATATCGCTAATAATGGTTTAGAGGCCTGGGAAATGGCTTTAACCAAGCGCTATCAGATTATTTTCATGGATGTGCAAATGCCTAAGATGGATGGTATTGAAGCCACCAAGCGCATTGTTAAAGATCAGCCTGAACGTCCGATTATTATTGCTGTTACCGCTAATGCTGAGGTGGCAGATCAAAAACGCTGTATTGAGGCCGGTATGAATGATTTTATTCCCAAGCCTTTTAATGCCAAAATGCTGAAAGACGCGATTAAGAAATGGCAAGGACTCCTTCTTTATATGGAAGAAGATTCGCGTGAGGACAATCTTCGCGTTATTTCTTAAGGTGATTTCCAGGCCTAATTAGGTTCCCAGACTCCAAATAGATAGCCCAAACTAGTTTTTTATTTTAGCTTCCGAGGCCTTTAGCATTAATCACTTTTCCTTCTGCAATTAAAAAAACCTGCGTACCCTTCCTTGCTTTCATGGTGTATAAACCGGTGAAATCTCCAAAAGCGGGCAATATTCCTCCTCTTTCTTCCAAGAAAAAACAGGGTAGTCTTAAGCTTTGCTTGGCCATTCCTTTTAGGCTTACGCCAGGATGAATGTGACCACACAAATTGTAGAATCCTTCAGGAGCTTCTTCGGGTTCATGACTTAACCAAAATGGCCCTAAAGGGACACTTTCTAAATGGCAATGCAATTGGGCTTCGTGATAATTGGCGGCCTGAAGTATGTCGTGATTACCGCTAATCAAATGAAATTCGCAATGGGGGAAGTAAGCAATAGTTTCCATAAAGCTTAACCATTCATTATTCATTGTAGAATGAAAGAGATCGCCTAAAAAATAAAGTGCCTTTGGCTGTACTTGCAGTAGTAAATCGAAAAGTCTTTGGTAATTATTTTTCTGCGCCTCGGCGGGAATAGCAAGGCCTTCTTTTCTGAAATGACCAATCTTACCAAAGTGTGTATCGGCAATAAAAAGTGTGCGCTTATCAGGCCAGTAGATGGCTTTTTGTGCTAATAGCCATAGTTCTTCACCAGCCAGAGTAATGCTTTCCTTCATCTTTGTACAGAAGTATCGTCGTGAGTTAGAGGGGCAAAATTAGTCTTTCCCTTGGGCCGCTCCTAAACAAATAGTTCACACAATATTGAATTAAGGTTTAGAGCTGCTACTAAGCTGCTTTTCATTTTCTCCTATGGCCAAGATTGAAGGGTCTAAGGGAATTAATCGTTTGTAATGTTCATAACGCAAAAAGATATCGCGCACGTAACCATAAGGTTCTTCACCTCGCACGGGCCCGTATTTTACTAAAGGATCGCTGTAGTAACGGTATTCGCCCATTTTACGTAGCCAAACTTCAACATTGGCATCGTACTGTAATGAGTCTTTCCCATCTTGGGAACAGAGTCTTTGGGCATCTAGTAAATGTCCATAACCGCAATTATAAGAGGCAAGGGTGAATTTTATGCGTTGGGTAGAGTCTTTTATATTTTCAAATTTATCCCAAATGTTTTTTAAGTAGCGTGTTCCCGCCTCAATGTTTTGTTCGGGATCGTAAACATCTTGTAATCCCAAGCCTTCCGCAGTGCTGGGCATTACCTGCATTAGTCCTCCAGCTCCTGCCCAAGAGGTAGAACTGGGGTCAAAGCGCGATTCTTGATAAACGACAGAGCTTACTAAACGCCAATCCCATCCTAGTTTTTCCGCATGCCTGCGAATTAAGGTGTCAAATTGACTAATCTGACCACTATTCTTGCTGAAAAACTCGCTTTCTACGCGGCGTTTGTAGGATTTTTTGTGGACATAATATTTGTCGTAGATGAAATGATAAACATCTGTTTTACGAATCTGATTTACCCATTGATTAACGGTAGCTAAGAACTCGGGACCATTATTACGCACACCCCAAGCAATACGTTGTGAAAGGCTAATAGGGGTTTCCACATCTAAAATAGGGTAATATGTTTGATTGATTGAAGCTAAATTATAATCAGAAACGGTGTATTTGATTTTACCGTCTACTACCATTTTTATCAGGTCTTCTATATTGTGGTTTCCCAGAACCGTGTCGAGATAAATGCTGCCACCAATCTCTTGTTGCAGGTTTATCATACGTTCGTAATAGGAAGATTTGCGATGCAAATGCACCGTGTCACCAATTAGTTCAATGGCGTCTTTTACTAATGATTTGGAGATTTTATGTCGCGGTAATTTGCGCCAGTTAGTCGGCTTTCTTTGCACTAAGGCTTGATGGGTAGTGTAGAGGTAGTCGGTGAAATTTATGAGCTCCTTACGAGGTTCAGTTATAGTTAAGCCGTAAGTTATAATATCGCCTTCGCCTCGGTTTAAAAGGTCAAATACTTCATCGATATTTGAGGCGAGTACAATTTCCAATTCTAAACCAAGATGATCCGCTAAGCGCTTTACTAGTTCATATTCTAAACCCATCGCTTGACCGCGATACAAAAAATAGGAGGTAGAGCTATAAATCATTATCGCTCTTAGTTTTCCTTCTTCCGCGATCTCTTTTAGATCTCTCTTTACAATGGGACCGTCTAATTCTGTTTTAGGACGACGTGATTGCGAAGAGCTGAGGTCGCTTTGATTACAAGCAGCGAATGCTAGAATAAGAATAAGAACTCTTATAATTTTTAGTTTTTCCATAGGCTGATAAGACCAGCTCAAAATACTAATTTAAGACCGAACTCACGTTATTTTATAAATGAAGGTAATTTCAGAGCGCATTTTGCCATAAAAAAAAGCTGCCTGAACAGGTCCAGACAGCTTTCTTAAAAATTTAGTAGGAAGCGGTTTACTTCATTTCTGAAGCTTTAGTCGCCTCTTCTTTTTTAGCCATGGCCGCTTTCGCCTTGGCACTTGGTTCTTTCGTTTCGTGGATGATAGTCATCTCTCTAAGGAGGTTATGAGCTCCAGCATATTTCTCGATGATGAAAAGAGTGTAACGAATATCTACTGATATGGTACGCTGAATTTCGGGCTCAAAATAGATATCGCCACTCATCGCTTCCCAGTTACCATCAAAGGCAGTACCGATAAGGTGGCCTTTGCCGTTAATTACGGGGCTACCAGAGTTACCACCAGTAATGTCTGTGTTATGAATGAAACAAACTGGTAGTTCCCCTTCTGCATTAGCGAAACGACCGAAATCTTTGCGCTTGATAAGCTCTTCTAATTTGGTAGGAACAACAAACTCAGGATCGTTGTTATTCATTTTCTCTAAAATCCCTTGAGCAGTGGTGTAGTGCTTGTAATGAATCGCATCACGACCGTCGTAGCTACCTACAGTGCCGTAGGTTAAGCGCATAGTGCTATTAGCATCGGGAGCATAGTTTACATCAGAATTCATCTCGCGTAAGCCTGCGGTGAATAAACGGTAAGCTTTTTCAAGTTTGTCGCCGTTTCCTTCGTTGTCGCTGCTTGCTTGGTAAGCGGCATAAAGTCCTTCGCCTAAAGCGATAGCGGGATCTTTAGTAAGAGTTTTTGCTTTGTGCTTTTCTAAATACTCCATTAACGACTCTTTCGAGCGAAGGATAGATTTGGAGAAAGTTTTGGAGGCATATTTTGCGTAATCACCTTTGTACTTATTGGTGATTTCTCTCAAAATCTCCGGTTGTTGATCTACCTCAATATCTTGCGCATAAAGAGCCATTAGTTTAGCTGTCATCTCTTCATCTAGGGCAACGTTATAATCCTTGTAGAACTCATCCGCCGAAGATTTAAGCGCATCGATAACTGCGTCCATGCGTTTTTGCATGGCTTCTTTTTCTTCGCCTTCGGACTCCTCAGCTTTTTCTGCAGCCGCAAAATAGGCTTGCATCGTACGGTTGAAACGCAATCCTTGTAAAGCAATTTCGGGACCCGAAATACCCGCTTCACGAGCGTAAACACCAGCAGTAACGCCAGCATCGGTTGCTTTATAGGCTTCGTCGAACATAGTTAGCACTTCGCCGTATTTAGCTTTGCGATCGGCATTTTGGTTTACCCAAGCTTGGAATTTATCTTCAATAGCTTTCTTTTTTTCGAATACGCCATTGCTTTGTAATTGAGCGGTTTGACCGATATAATATTTCCAGTAATTAGAAACGCGAGCATATTTAGACGCGTATTGAATACGAGTGCCTGCATCAGCGCTCATGTACTTTTTCATTACGTCTAGCTTGAGGTCGCGAACGCGCACCACGGCAGGTCCGTATAAATCAACGGCTTGCTTAACTCCGTAGCTGCTTAAGTAGCGATCTGTGCTACCTGGATATCCCATTACCATGGTAAAGTCTCCGTCTACAACCCCATCTAGGGAAACCGGTAAATGATGCTTAGGCTTTAAAGGAATGTTTTCGGTAGAATATTCTGCTGGTTTGCCGTCGGGACCACTATAAACGCGGAACATAGAGAAATCACCAGTATGACGCGGCCACATCCAGTTATCCGTGTCACCACCGAATTTACCCACTGCTTCAGGAGGCGTTCCTACTAAACGCACATCATTAAAGGTTTCGTAAACGAAAAGGTAAAATTCATTGCCGTGAAAGAAAGTTCTCACATTGGCATCGTAGTGCGTGCCTTCAATGGCTTCGTCGGCTAATTTTTTACCAATTTCAGCAATCGCTTTATTGCGATCCGCTTCACTCATGTCGTCGTTCAACTCAGGTAAAACCTTATTGGTCACATCTTCCATACGCACTAAAAAGCGTACAAATAAGCCTTCGTTTGGAAGTTCATCTTCCATTTTATAAGCCCAAAAACCGTCGGTTAAATAATCGTTTTCTGTGCTAGAGTGCGACTGAATTTGTCCGTAACCACAGTGGTGATTGGTAAGGATAAGGCCTTTAGAAGAAATGATTTCACCCGTGCAAAATCCACCAAAAGAAACAATAGCATCTTTTAAGCTACCGTTGTTCACATCGTAAATTTGTTCGGGTGTTAGTTGAAGGCCATTTGCCTTCATGTCAGCGTAATTGCGGCCTAATAAAAGCGGCAACCACATTCCTTCATTTGCTACCGCCGGAAGAGCGAGGGCAATAGCCAAGAAGAAACTCAATAGTTTTTTCATAATTCTGCTAGTTTAATTTGAGAAGCGCGAAGGTAGTTAATTGTATTTTTTTGGAGAGACATTTTATTGCGCTGTTTCCAAGCCTTTAAAATCTGGTTTATAAGTCTATCCTCGCTCAAGGCTGAAGCGCAGAACTGAATTAATACCTTTGCTTAAAAGCAGATGTGGTTATGAAAAAAAAGGAGCTAAAATTCAATTCATTAACCATTCATGGAGGGCAGAGTTTCGAGGAGACAACGGGAGCGGTAATGCCGCCTATCTTTCAAACTTCAACCTATGCGCAAACTGCGCCTGGTGTAAATAAAGGCTATGCTTATTCGCGCAGCGCCAACCCTACTAGGCATGCATTAGAGAACTCTATCGCTAGTTTAGAAGGGGTGGAGTATGGTTTGGCCTTCGGGAGTGGTTTGGCGGCAATTGATGCGGTAATTAAGTTATTGCAGCCTGGCGATGAGCTTATTTCTACCAACGATTTATACGGTGGCACTTACCGCCTGTTTACCCAGATCTTTGAAAAATACGGTATCAAGTTTCACTTCGTACCCATGGGTCAGGCCCAAGATGTGATGCAATATATTAATGCCAATACTAAACTCATCTGGGTGGAAACCCCTACTAACCCGATGATGAACATTATCGATATTAAAGCAATGAGTGCCGTGGCGAAAAATGCCAAGGCCTTATTAGTGGTGGATAATACTTTTGCTACGCCATATTTACAGCGACCAGTTGAATTGGGTGCCGATATCGTGATGCACAGTGCCACAAAATACCTCGGGGGCCATAGTGATGTGGTGCTCGGCTGTTTGGCGGTAAAGGACAAAGAGGTGGCAGATCAACTGTATTTTATTCAGAATTCTAGCGGCGCCGTTTGCGGGCCGATGGATGCTTTTTTAACTTTAAGAGGGGTAAAAACTTTACATGTTCGTATGGCGCGCCACTGTGAAAATGGTAAAGCAGTGGCAAACTTTTTACGCCATCACTCCAAGGTAGAAGCGGTTTATTGGCCAGGTTTTGAAGACCATCCCAATCATGCCATAGCTAAAGCGCAAATGAAAGATTTCGGCGGTATGGTTAGCTTTAGGGTAAAGGGCGATCGATTAGAGGATGCCGTAAAAGTTGTTTCCAATTTGAAATTAATTACCCTAGCCGAATCCTTGGGTGGCGTAGAATCTTTAGCGGGCCATCCCGTTACTATGACGCATGCTTCTATTCCCAAAGCAGAACGTGAAAAAGCGGGTGTTACGGATGGTTTAATTCGCTTAAGCGTTGGAATTGAGGATGAGGCGGATTTATTAAATGATTTAGAACAAGCGTTAAACTAAAAATTATGATCAAATTTTTCATCACGGGTACAAGCTCAGGTATTGGTAAGGCTTTAGCAGAAAGAGCTTTAGCGGAAGGACATTCGGTAACGGGTTTTAGCCGTAGAAATGTTATTGAGCACCCAAATTACAAGCATATTACCATCGACTTAGCCGACTTAAAGGCCTATCATAATATTGGCTTTGAATGCAGTAAAAATGTAGAAGCCATAGTTTTAGTGAACAATGCAGGAACTTTAGGCCACGTTAAGCCGGTGGCAAAATTAGACCCCGATCGAATAGATAGCAGCTATCGCATTAATATTATGGCTCCAACGGTAATGAGTCATTTGTTTTTGGAAAATTTAGCGAAGTCCCCATGCCCGAAAGTTATTATTAATATTTCCTCGGGGGCAGGATCGTACCCAATCAAAGGTTGGAGCACCTACTGTGCTAGTAAAGCTGCTATTGATATGTTTAGCGAGGTGCTATCGATCGATCATCCCGAGGTGCGCAGCTATGCCATATCACCTGGTATTGTAGATACCGAAATGCAAGGTGAAATTCGTCGTTTAGCCAAAAGCGACTTCCCCGACGTAGACCGATTTGTGGAGTATAAGCGTAAGGATGAATTAGCTTCTGCTGATACGGTTGCCGCCAAGCTAATTAAAGTTATTCAAAATCCAGAAGACTTTAAAGAAGTCCGCCTTTCTTTGCGGAATGTAGATTTGTAGCACAATAGGCAAACTGTATAATCGCAGGCTATTTATAAAAGGTTTGAAGCCTTATTTTTCTTTGCAATCACTTTTTCAGGTCGAACTTATGTTAAAAGTACCTTAAAGCGCTTAGGCTTATTAAACCATTTGTCTTTTCTTTATTCTAAGGGGTGAATTTAAAATTAAGAAAATGAAAAAGTTAGTAGCCCTTTTAGGTTTGTCACTCCTCTTCGTCTTACCCAGTTTTGCTCAAAATAAGGAAGACCGATTTAAAGACCATGACCCACAGGAAATGGTGGATAAGATGATAGCAAAGATGACCGAGAAATTGGATTTAACGGAAGCGCAGCAAAAAGAAATAGAGCCCCTATTGCTCGCTCACCATCAGAAAAAAATGGAGGCTCGTAAAGGTGAGCAGGCCGATCGTAAGGAAATGGCCGAAAAAATGAAGGCCATTTTAAGTCCCGAGCAATTTGAGGAGTTCCAACAGCACTTTAAAAAAGGGGCTAAAATGCGCAAGAAAAGAGGCGGAGAATTACCTACCGAAACTCCCGAGGATTAAGCAGATATTTTGTTCTAATTTACAAATGGTCAGAAGAAATTTTGGCCATTTTTTTTGCGCTAAATTCTGCGCGCCATTTTTCTATTTTTTGCATCATCTTGTTAGAAGCCATATACCCGAGATTAGCCAAAAATTAAACCTCAGCCTGATCTTCGCATCGAAGACGGAAGTAAGTAGGCTCCAGTTTTTCGTAAAAAGCTAACAAATGTTAGCTTCCTTCTAAGCCTTCTTTAGTAATTTGCGGTGTTTTTAAAATCCGAAAAAATTACAACTACCATGTCTAACATGCCAGATAAATTAGAGCTGCTAGAAGCGAAAATCGCTGAAGCTCAAAAGGGTGGTGGCGAAAAGCGCATCGCAGCCCAGCACGCTAAAGGAAAATTAACCGCCCGAGAAAGAATTCACTTTTTGTTAGACGAAGGAAGTTTTGAAGAAACCGGAATGTTAGTAATGCATCGTTCGGTGGATTTCGGTTTGGATAAACAGAAAATTTTAGGTGACGGTGTGGTAACCGGTTTTGGAACAATCGACGGACGTTTGGTTTATGTTTTTGCCCAAGATTTCACGGTACTTGGCGGCTCTTTGGCCGAAGCCCATGCCGAGAAAATTTGTCAAGTAATGGATCTTGCCATGAAAAACGGAGCGCCCGTTATTGGTCTCAACGATTCAGGCGGTGCTCGTATTCAAGAAGGAGTGGTATCCCTTGGTGGCTATGCCGATATTTTTTATCGCAATACTAGAGCGAGTGGCGTTATCCCTCAGCTTTCTGCTATTATGGGGCCTTGCGCAGGTGGTGCGGTTTACTCTCCCGCATTAACCGATTTTATTGGCATGGTAGAAGGAACCAGCTACATGTTTGTAACAGGACCAAATGTTGTAAAAACAGTAACCCACGAAGAGGTTACCGCTGAAGAATTAGGCGGTGCATCAGCGCATAGTACTAAGTCTGGCGTTACCCACTTTACCTACGCAAACGAACTGGCCTGTATAAACGGCTTCCGCAAATTATTGAGCTATATGCCCCAAAACTGCGAAGAAGACGCTCCTTCTTTACCCTATGAGGCAGGCGATGAAACGCGCGAGGTTTTAAATTCCATAATTCCCGATAACCCCAATCAGCCTTACGATATCCGTGAGGTTATTGACGGCACGGTAGACGAGGACAGTTTTTTAGAAGTACATAAAGATTTTGCCCAAAATATTGTAGTGGGATTTGCTCGCTTAGCGGGAAAAAGCATTGGTATTGTGGCCAATCAGCCCGCCTATTTAGCAGGAGTTTTAGATATTGATTCTTCTACTAAAGCGGCTCGTTTTGTGCGCTTCTGCGACAGCTTTAATATTCCACTATTAGTATTTGAAGATGTGCCCGGTTTCTTGCCTGGAACAGACCAGGAATGGAATGCCATTATTACCAATGGAGCTAAATTATTATATGCCTTTAGCGAAGCTACTGTACCGCGTATTACGGTTATTACTCGCAAGGCCTACGGCGGAGCTTATGATGTAATGAACTCTAAGCACATTGGCGCAGATATGAACTACGCTTGGCCATCGGCCGAAATTGCAGTTATGGGTGCGAAAGGCGCCGCGGAAATCATCTTCCGTAAGGAAATAAAAGCAGCAGAAGATCCCGCCGCAAAATTAGCAGAGAAGGAAGCCGAGTATGCCGAAATCTTCGCCAATCCTTATCGCGCCGCCGCTCGTGGTTATGTAGATCAGGTTATTCGTCCCGACGAAACCCGTCAGAAATTAATCAAAGCGTTTAAGATGCTAGAAAATAAGGTGGATAGCATGCCGAAGAAGAAGCACGGAAATATTCCTTTATAGTCGCCGCAATTTTTTTCCTTTGCTTTAATTCTTAAGTCATGGGGAAATTGTTACGCTATACATTATTATTTATGTGGGGGACCGCTCTTTGGGGGCAGTCCCCTTCTGCATTTATAAAGGATTTAAACTTGGCAGTAGACACCACTGAGTATCGCTGGCCGCAAGATTTGAAGCGCTTTAATATGCAGAATTTCTTGATGTTTCAATACAACGATGCTTTAACATTAGCCCAAGTTTCTTTTAAAAATGTTAATAGCGCAAAGGGCTTTCGCCTGATGCCTAGCATTGATTATGCCGTGGTAGATAGCTTTAGTAGCGGTGATGAGCAACAATATAAGATTCGTTTTAGTGATTTGAATAATAGCGACTTCCTCGCCTTGAAATTTAAAAGTAAGCGAGGAGATGGGCCGCAATTTCAGATTCCTCTGTTGGCGGTACACCCTACCTATTTTGCATTTTATCCCAAAGATGACGTGCTGTTTATTGGCGAAGAGAAAGTATTTGAAATCATTACCAATAATGCTGATAATCTGGTTTTAGAGCAGCGTTGGCAAGAGAGCGAAGGCATAAAGTACCGCTTTTCGCGGGATGGCAGTAGGGTTTTGATACATCTGTCGGCCTTGCAAGCCGGCAAACAAATTTTAAACTTTAGCTTGCAAACTAAGAAGCCTATTTTAAAGAAAGGCAATCTGGTTTTCAATCTTCCTGCCGCCGAGCAGGAGTTTGCCGTAAAAACGAGTCGTCTGGCATTTTTAGACGTAAAGCAAGAAGACTATACTTTGGAAGTTGGTCAAAACCGAGCTTATGAAATTCAGCTGGAGGATCATCCTTTCTTGGCCATGGGAAAAACCTATCGCATCGAAAACCAAGAGGAAAAGGGCGGTCCTTTAATAGGGGAGTTATACACCAAAAGTAAACTCAATAATAATAAGGTTTTATGCCTGCTGCGCCTTTATGCTTACCACCGGAAATCGGAGGGTTATCTTTATATAAAAGATGGCGATAAGGCACGTTTTATTACCAATTTCAACAGTAATCCAAAAACTGAAATTACCCGCATCTCGCTGCAGCGTGAAGGAAAAGACTGGCAGGAGGGAGCGGTGGTTTATCCGGGTGAGAATTTAACAGTTAAGCTAGAAGGTAAGTCTTTGCACTTAGGTGAAATTACTTTTTATGGGGCCGCGATTTTAGAGGGCGACACTTTGGTGCGAAACGCCAATGAAGCATTTTTTAGGCTGCAAATTCCTATGAATTTAGAGACTCGGAGTATAGAGATTTTCCAAAATGGTAACAGCTTGGGTAAATCGCTGCAATTGCGAGATTACCAAAAAGCACGGTCTTTTGATTTTATTGATATCCGCTTGGGCTTACAACGCTACCAATTGAATGAATTGGCCAAACCGATTTTTTACGATAAGAGTTTGGCAGACATTTTAATAAGCTTTGACCCCAAAAAAATTGATGTAGTAGACGGCCTCCATGGTAAACAATATTTGAAGCTGAAAATTAAGATTAGCAATAAGAGTGGCGCTTTAATTGAGCTGCAAGAAATTGAGAATATTGTTATTTGCCCGGCCTCTAACTCTCCCCGTTTTAAATTTTATAATGAGAAGGACTGCCGCTATGAAGATCTAAACCTTAATGAGGTTATTAATAGTAAAACCTACGATTTACCCGAGTGGGCCACCATCGATTTAGAGTTTAGTCATCAGAAGGATAAACACGCTGGAGAAGGTTTTACCAAGAAAGTGCGGATTTATTTAGAGCGGAAGATTAACTACAATATTGATGTTTCATTTCCTGCGGGCTTGCTAATCTTAAAGGCAGGTGAAAACGACTTTTCAAATTTTGGGGGAATTAGCTTTGCGATGATGGCGCAGATGAGTTTTTATCATCCTCGCAAGGTGGCCAAACTTCAGCCTTTTAAATTGGGGGCGGGTTTTATTGCTTTAGATGCCTTTAACTTTTCCGAAAATAGTGACAACCGTGATGTAGGTTTGGTATTTCTAGGTTCTCTTTATCCAACGTCAAGTGAAAACCGTTTGAGTTTCCCAATATATGCGGGCTATGGTTATCTACTCAAGCAGAAAAAAGGATTCTTTTTAATTGGACCGGGTATTCGGGTGAGACTCTAAGTTATTGTTCTTTTAACTGTTGTTGAAAACTTTCGCAGATTAACTAGGGGTTATGTGAAATTTAACTTTCTCCAATAAAACATTTTGTCGTTATTGCAGTTAATAAAGTGTCATAAGTACATTATTAGGGGGAGCTTTACTTTTGTAATCTCAATTTAGTGTAATGAAGAGTCAGTGATAAACGGTATTTTTAGGAGGATACCGTTTATAACTAGAATAAATCACTATCTATTTTCAGAGCATAGCCCCCATTGCCTAAATGTCTTTGACAAATATTATTAACATCTAAAAATCTGGGGGAGATGAAAAGAATAATTGAAACAGGACTTTTGGTCCTTGCCATAATGGCGTCATTTTCGGCTTTTAAGCCAAATGAAATATTGTCATTAGGAAAGAAAGCGCCCATGGTAGATTTGCCTATGGCCGATATAAGTGGCAAAGAAATAACGCTTAGTCAACTAAAGAAGGAGAAAGGCTTATTAGTAATTTTTAGCTGTAATACCTGTCCTTTCGTTTTAGCATGGGAAGACCAATACCCTGCTTTGAACGAACTAACAGCGAAGTATGATATCGGAATGGTATTAGTAAATAGCAACGAAAAGAAGCGCCAAGGTGATGATAGCATGGAGGAAATGCAAAAACATGCCTCAGAAATGAATTATAATTTGCCTTATGTAATTGATTCAAATAGCAAATTGGCCGATTCATTTGGAGCGAAAACTACACCCCATGTGTTTCTATTCGACGGTGACATGAAACTAGTTTATCGCGGTAGCATTAACGATAAATATGAAAATAAGTCGAAAGAAGCGAGCAAGCATTATTTAAAAGAAGCTTTGGAACAATTAAACGCGGGCGAAGAAATTTCTAATAATGATACCCGCGAAATAGGTTGCTCCATTAAAAGGGTTTAATCCTTTCAAAGACCTCTCAAATAGGCGTCCTGATTTAATTAGGGCGTCTATTTTTTTGCTACAATTTTGCCGATTCATAAACTATAGGTAATTACAGCTTTAATCTATTAAATGTAGCCGGAGAGCTTAAACGCCTTATTTACCCGGCTTTACCCTTAGATTAAAATCTGCTTTTTACGCAAAAGATATCTTTGCGGATATGCTACCTTTGCAAAAATTCGAGCGATGAAAATAGGCGTAGTAGTATTTCCAGGTAGCAATTGCGATCACGACATGATTTATACCCTTCAAAATTTAGGTCATGAGGTGGTAGAGCTTTGGCATAAAGACACCGACTTAAAGCAAGTGGAAATGGTGGCCATTCCTGGCGGATTCTCTTATGGCGATTACTTACGTTCGGGTGCTATCGCTAGATTTTCACCCATTATGGATTCGGTAATTGATTTCGCTAATGCCGGTGGTTATGTACTTGGCGTTTGCAACGGTTTTCAGGTTTTATGCGAAAGTGGTCTCTTACCAGGAACCCTCTTACACAATACCAGCCATACCTTCGTTTGCAAGAATGTACATTTAAGTCCCGCTAGCAAAACCGCCGCTATTTCAGCCAATTTAGATACGGAACGAACTTATAAAATCCCCGTAGCGCACGGCGAGGGACGTTACTATGCTTCAGATGAAGTACTAGATCAATTAGAAGCCAACGACCAAATTCTGTTTCGCTATGCTTCCGCAGATGGCCATATAAGTGAAGAGGCAAATTTTAATGGTGCTTCTCGTAATATTGCTGGAGTTTGTAATGCCGGTAAAAATGTATTTGGCATGATGCCTCATCCAGAAAGAGCCGCAGATATTAATTTAGGCAATGAAGATGGCCGTCTTTTATTCGATAGCCTTTTTAGCAATATCAGCGCCACTGCTCAGGCTTAGAGCTCTTTTTCTACTCTAAAGTTGATTAGCATTTCTGCGCCTAGTTTATTCTCATTCTCCTTGAGAATGGAAAATCCTTGTGCTAGAAAGAAGGGCTTAGCCATATAGCTTACATCGCTGTATATTTTCGTAGCGCCGCGTTTCTTCGCTTCCGCTAAGATGGCAATATACAGTTGCTTCGCGTATCCTTTACCTTGTTGATCTTGGCTTACATATAGAAAATCGAAATAGTCTTCACCTCTTAAGGAAGCAAAGCCCATCACTTCATTTTCTACTTCTAGTAGTATAGTATATGTTCTTTTATCAGCCCCAGCCAACGCGAGGAAACATTGGCTCTATCGCTCCAAGCCTTTAATTGCGCCTCGGTATAATGATCTAAGCCACTCTTCAAAATAGAATCTCGGAAGAGCTGCTTGAGCTTTCCGAGATCCTTCATATTGGCGTTTCGTATGGACACAAATGGAGGTATTAGGCCCTTACCTGAATTTTGCGGCTAACTAGCGTACTACCTTTTCTTAGATTTAAGATATAGGTACCCGACTTTAAATTGGGTAATAAGATTCTTTTGCTACCGCCTGCTTCTTTGGTCCAGCGATCTCTTACTATAGACTGTCCTTGAAGGTTATATAAATTAACTTCCCAAATACCTTCTTCTTGCCCATCTATTGTAATAAAATCTTTGGCAAGGGTGGGGTAGATATTAAATTCAGGACTAGTTTTCACAAGTGCTGGCTCATCTATGCCAATGCCACCAGCAAACTGGGCTGTATAAACGCCTCTGCCATGCGTGGCGGCCATAATGGTATAATCGCTCATTCTTAATTGCAACATATCTACTCTAACGTTGGCCAGTCCATTGTTGGAAGGAACCCAATTGGGAGAAGCATCCATAAAATTGCGCGTTTCCCAAACCCCAAGCTCAGTAGCAAGGATAACATTATTGGAATCGCGGGGATTAAAGAGCGACCATCTTACGGGCATATCGGGTAAATCACCTTCCTTTATTACCCAATTTTGCCCACCGTCGTTGGTGTAAAAAACGGAGGGAATTCCATAATTCGAATAGGTAATTAGTAGCTCATCTTCGCTTCTGCCAACCTGAATACAGCTTAAATAACCCGCTGGGAAATTAGAGCCAGTAAGCTCAGTAATAATTTCGGGCTTGCTGCCATCGGCATGATCTACCTTAAATAGTTTCCCGGATCCACCCGCCACGAATACGGTACTAGCCGTATCAAAATAGGGAGAAACCTTAATATTAGTAGCGCTTCCACCCAACTGGCGAATTTCTAAATCCTCTTCTATATGCGATGCATTTACCGCACTGTATCGATAAATATTACGTGCATTTTTACACGCATAGAGTATGCTTAAATCGGAGTCGTAGTCGGCGGGGTTAATAAAACGGCCATCGCTGTTGTTAATAAAGCGCTGACCGAAAGAATTGCCACTGTTAAAGGAACGCCAGTAGGCATTGTAAACGTAGCTGGTAATATGGAAGTTAGAGGATATTTCATCAATAAAACAATAGGCACCATCGCCGCCGGTGGCGCGATCAGTAAGACCTAAGCCTGTTTGACTAAATCTTTCGGTTCCATTGTCTTGCGATCCCGCTAGCATAACATTAGAGCCCGCACGCGGGTCAATTGCTCCCGCATAATACTGGGTAACATTATAGGCAGCATTGCGATCGCCAAAGGAAGGGAAGGCGGAGTTAAAATTGCTAGAGTAAGCCACCCCACCATCACTACCGCTTAAAATTTCACTGGAAGAGCCAGGTTTAAATATAAATTCATGTTGATCGGCATGCACATAAGGGTAACCAAAGCCGCCATACCAATGGGAAACTTGTTGCCAGGTATTACCTGTGTCTTGGGAACGGAATAAATTAATTCCACCTACCACTACTACGCTTTCGTCATTAGGATCTACTTGGGCAATTAAATCGTACCAAGCTTGACCACGAGTGAAATCACTAGAAGGAATACCCGGATCATCATCATTAGGCTCGCCTAAAGCTTGCCAAGTAGTACCCGAGTCGGTGCTGCGTAGCAATTTGTCTAATACGCCATTTTTTTCGATCAGGGCATATATAAAGGCAGCGTTGCTAGGAGCTACCGCCAATTCTACTCTTTCTCCATCGGTGTTTCTAACTCTGGTAAAATTCAAACCGTCGTCACTGTATAGAATGTCGCCACCACCACGATTTCCGTTGGTACTAATAGCATTTACTGATCCAACCCAAATACGGTTATCGGGCCCAATTTCGAGATCGCCAACGGCGTAATGATAATTTTGGCCCGAAACCAGAGGCATAACTTGAGTAAAGCTTTGGCCACCATCGTCAGAACGGTATAAACCTTCATCGCCAACTTGGGCAGTAAATCCGCTATAGTCGGCATTGCGCACCGCTACGTATAAAACTCCTTGCCCGTTTTCATTACGCACTTCAATATCGCGTACAAATTTCATATTCGTGCTAGCGATTAAGTGACTCCAGGTTAAACCGCCATCGGTACTTTTATAGAGTCCATCACCCATACCACCTGATCCAGATCCAAAGCCTTCACCCGTACCCACATAAAAAGTTTGGGTATGGGTAGGGTCATGAGCAATGGCGCTAATAGACAGGGTTTTCCAAAAATCATCTACTGGAACCCAAGGATTGGAGGCATTGCTAATTTGGGTATTATACCACAAACCACCGGTTACACCACCCGCCCAAACTTTCTCTAAATTTGGGTCATTTGGATCATACATAATAGCTCTGGTTCTTCCGCCTACATCATAAGGACCGCGTTCTTCCCAAATTAAATCGGGTAAATTACTAGTATCTAAACCCGCGTTTTTCATGCTATACTGAGCGGCGGCACCTTGCAATCTACTTTTAGCAAGTTGTAATTTTTCTGGAGTAGGATAACCCAAAGCGGGATCCATAGTCATGATGAAATTTTGCTGCCACGCTAAATCGGGACGGTCTGCTTTAGGCATGTTTTCCCATTCTTCTAGGTCAATTTTGCGTGCATCATCGTTATAAGGATGGCTAGCTAAAAACTCTTCATATTTCTGAAAACGATCTACTTGAGGGCTTTCGGAACTTGTTTGAAAGGCAATTACAATAGAGGCTGTTACTCCAAGGCCTATTGCCAGGGACAAGGCTGTTGTCTTCTTCATAAATCGTTCACAATTATTAAAAGGGTTTAATCGGGAGCGCTAAAATAGCCGAAAAAAGCAAATAATAGTCGCTTATAAACAACGCATTTGCGAACAATAGGTTTGGTCGATAAGTAAATTGGGGAGAAAAGAAGCAGCTGAATTAGCTGAACTCCATTAGTTTGCGGCGATAAACAGAGAATAGTTTGCTCTTACTTACAAAGCCAAGATATTTTCCATTTTCGGTAACGGGAAGGTTCCAAGCTCCACTAGATTGAAATTTTTTCATAACCGAAGACATGTCTTCTTTTACGTCTACCACCGCTGGTGGCGGGCTCATAAGCTCCGAAACATAAGTATTGTCGTAAAGGCCATGGTCGAACATAATCGTCCGGAAGTCATCTAGCGTAAGCACGCCAACTAAAACACCTTCTTCATCAATTACCGGGAATAAATTGCGCTTCGAACGGCTTACCACCTTTACCAACTGCCCTAAGGTAAATTCTGGTTTCACTTTTTTGAAATCCTTTTCTACTACAGTGGCAATACTAAGCAGAGTTAGAATGGCTTGATCTTTATTATGCGTAAGTAAATCACCTCTTTTAGCCAGCTGCATCGTATATATAGAATGGGGTAAAATACTACGGGTAACTAGATAGGAGATGGCAGAAACCGTCATTAGCGGGATAAAAAGATCGTAACCAGCGGTTATTTCGGCAATCATAAATATCGCGGTAAGCGGCGCGTGTAAAACTCCTGCCATTAGGCCGGCCATGCCCACCAGCGAGAAATTAGTAGTGCTAATTGTGCTTAAGCCACTTTGATTAACCAAATAGGCAAAGGCAAAGCCTAGAGCCGCTCCTACAAACAGTGAGGGTGCAAAAATGCCACCAACTCCCCCTGCACCGAAAGTAAAAACCGAAGCGAAGATTTTCAGAAATACTAATCCTAAAAGTAAGGCCACAACAATGTAAGGGCCACTAAACCAGTCGTAAAGAATGCTTTGATTTACAATAGAAATAACTTCGCCGTTAAGCAAGCTGTTGATTAATTCATAGCCTTCACCATATAAGGGGGGTACTAACCAAATAAGGAGCCCTAAGGATAAACCACCTATTAAAACCTTTTGCCAAGTGCTCTTGATCTTAGTGAAAAGTTCGTCGAAATAGAAATACACTTTAGTGAAATAGACCGAAACCAAGGCGGTTAAAACGCCCATAAGGGCATAAAGTGGAAGATCGCTAATTTCAAAAGCAGCAAGCGATTTATAGTGAAAAAGGTAGTCGTTGCCTTGAATGAAAATGGAAGTTACTGCGCCCGAAACGGAAGCAAGCAATAAGGGAACTAAAGAAGCTAAGGTTAAATCAAGACTAAAAATTTCAATGGTGAAAATAATGGCGGCAATAGGCGCATTAAAAATAGAAGCAATAGCCCCCGCAGTAGCACAACCCATTAAAAGAATGCGCTGCCTAAAGTTGAGGTGCATCATTCTCCCTAAATTGGAACCAATAGCAGATCCAGTTCCTACCGTTGGGCCTTCTAATCCTACCGATCCTCCAAAACCAACAGTAAGCGCGGAGGTGATTAAATAGGCATAGGTTTTATAAACCTGTAAAAATCCGCTACGGCGCGAGATGGCATAAAGCGTGGAAGGAATCCCCTCCGAAATGGGCTTGTTTATAATGCGCTTTACGATAACGGTAAGTATGATACCGATTAGGGGAAAGGCAAAATAGTAAAGGTTGAAGTATTGATCTAAATAATCACTGCGCACCAATTCTTGGATGAAATGGGTAGTGTTTTTAAGAATAACCGCTACTAATCCAGTAATGAAGCCTACTAAAACACTCAGCATAAGCACAAAGCGATCTTGCGAAATATGTTTCGCACGCCACAGTAAAAACTTGCCGAGTAAAGATTTTGGCTTCGGAGTCATTATTTACCTTTCTGCTCTAAAGCAATTCCTAATTCTTTTAATTGTTCAGCATCGATAGGGGAAGGGCTGTTGATCATTAAATCGCGGCCGGAATTGTTTTTAGGGAAAGCAATAAAGTCGCGGATGGTTTCTGAACCGCCAAGTAGCGCCACCAAACGATCGAAGCCAAAGGCAATCCCACCGTGGGGAGGGGCGCCATATTCAAAGGCATCCATTAAAAAGCCAAATTGCGCTTTGGCCTCTTCCGGGCTGAAGCCAAGCACTTCAAACATGCGGCTTTGTACGGCGCGATCGTGGATACGAATTGAACCCCCGCCAATTTCATTCCCGTTTAAAACAATATCGTAGGCATTGGCGCGTACTTTGCCAGGATCCGTATCTAAAAGTGCAAAGTCTTCGAGCTTAGGTGAAGTAAAAGGATGGTGCATTGCGTGGAAGCGACCACTTTCTTCATCCCATTCTAATAAGGGGAAGTCAACTACCCAAAGTGGGGCATACTCGTCTGCTTTACGCAAGCCTAATTCTTCGGCCATATACAGGCGTAATTCGCTCATGGCTTTACGCGTTTTGGTTTCGGCGCCGGCTAAAACCAAAATTAAATCGCCCGGCTTAGAACCACATTGCTGATGCCAAAGGGCCTGCTCTTCTTCGCTGTAAAATTTGTCGACCGAAGATTTAAAACTCCCGTCTTCGTTGTACTTCGACCAAATTAGGCCGTTCATACCAATCTGCGGACGCTTCACCCAATTGGTAATAGCATCTAGCTGTTTGCGGGTATAGCTTGCACAGTTTTCGACCGAAATCGCTAGTACTGTTTCGGCATCATCAAAAACTTGGAAGCCTTTATTCTGAACCAAATTATTGATTTGGTTTAATTTCATTTCAAAGCGAATATCGGGCTTGTCGTTGCCGTATTGTTCCATCGCTTCGGCGTATGTAAGAACAGGGAAGTTTTCTACTTCCACACCTTTAATATCCTTTAGTAGAGATTTTACAAATTTTTCGAAGGTGCTTAAAATATCAGCTTGCTCTACGAAAGCCATTTCACAGTCGATTTGGGTAAACTCGGGTTGGCGATCAGCGCGTAAATCTTCGTCTCTAAAGCATCTTACAATTTGGTAGTAGCGGTCGTAACCAGAAACCATTAAAAGTTGTTTGAAGGTCTGAGGCGATTGCGGTAAAGCGTAAAATTGCCCCTCGTTCATGCGAGAAGGCACCACAAAATCGCGGGCACCCTCGGGGGTAGATTTGATTAAATAAGGTGTTTCGATCTCTAAAAAGTCGGCACTATTTAAAAAAGCTCTGGCCGCTTGAGCCACTTTATGACGAAGCATAATGTTTTTCTTAACGGGCTCACGACGCAAGTCTAAATAGCGATATTTCATGCGGAGCTCCTCGCCACCGTCACTTTCTTCTTCTATGGTAAATGGTGGAGTAAGAGAGGCATTAAGAATGTCAAGCTTTGTTACTTTAATTTCAATTTCACCCGTCGACATTTTAGGGTTTTTATTCTCCCGTTCTAAAACTTCGCCGGTAATACTAATAACATATTCGCGTCCTAATTTTCGTGCTTTAAGCAGAAGGGCCTCATCTACACCATCGTTAAAAGCCAATTGAGTAATGCCATAGCGATCGCGCAAATCGATGAAGGTCATGCCTCCAAGGTTTCTAATTTTTTGCACCCAGCCACTAAGTCTAACTTCTTGTCCAATAAATGAGGCGTTTAATTGCCCGCAGGTATGAGATCGATACATGTATTAATATTTAGCCGGCAAAATTACAATATCTAAAGGCTTCCCTATTTTTGAAGCGCTTTAATTAGCACAAAATTTCAAATGTATTATGATAGAGCCTTTCGACGATAATTATTTTATGCGCCAAGCCTTGGTAGAGGCGCAATTAGCCATGGAAGAAGATGAGGTTCCGGTTGGTGCGGTAGTGGTTAGTAAGGGGAAAATTATTGGTCGCGGCCGCAATCAAACCGAGCGTTTGTTGGATGTTACCGCACATGCCGAAATTTTAGCCATCTCGGCGGCAGCCAATTACCTTGGTGCTAAGTATTTAAGAGACTGTATTTTATATGTAACATTAGAACCTTGCAATATGTGTGCGGGCGCTTTATTCTGGTCGCAAATTGGCAAGGTGGTTTTTGGAGCGGAAGATGAAAAAAGAGGGTTTTTAAAGGAAGGCGGGAAATTACATCCTAAAACCCAACTCATTGGCCCCATAATGCGTGAAGAAAGTAGTGAACTGTTGAAACAATTTTTTAGGGGGAAAAGATGAGTTTTAGTAAGTTTCACTTAAATTTTGTACCTTATAGCTCAATATTCTAGCAATGTTTGTTACTAACCTCCAAATTCGAAAAACCCTTCAGCTGGCGCCGATCGCCTTGGTTACCTTAATTGTTGCCGATTTAGTTTTGCTTTTTGTCCCTAACTTTTTAGGGGGACTAGCACTGAATGGTTATCTCACCACAATTATCACTTTCGCGATTGTATTGTTTTATGCCTTTTTTGGCTTTCCCATGTTTAGCTTTAATGCGGAAAGTGATCGTATTAAAATCAAATCTCATCTTGCTTTAAGCACCGTTTTTGGTAAAACCTTATCGGTTCCCAAAATGAATATTACCGACCTTAAAATTGACATGAGCGGCTATCGAAAAAAATTGGTGATAACCTATATCAACTCCCAAGGGAAAGAGGTTTCGGATAAATTTTCCATTACCATTTTAAGTAAACGCAAATTGGCAATGCTCGAAAAAGCAGTGGAGAGCTTTGCACAAGAAAAGTCTCCCGTTAACTTGCATTTCTTTATCTAATTCATAGTCCTAAGCTATCATTCTATAATCCTATCATTTAGGGACGAGAGTTTATAATTGTACCTTTGTGGTCCAAAATTAAATATTATGTACCCAGAAGATATCATTGCTCCTATGCGAGCCGACTTAAGTCAAGTTGGTGTAATTGAAACTCGCACCAAAGAAGAAGTAGAAAGCAATATTAAAGCAGAAGGAACAACCTTAGTGGTTATCAATTCCGTTTGTGGATGCGCCGCTGCCAATGCTCGTCCTGCCATTAAAATGGCATCGCAGCACAGCAAGTTGCCTAGTCGAATGATTACCGCTTTCGCAGGAAATGATGTTGAAGCCGTTAACACCGCTCGTGCTATGATGGCTCCTTTTCCACCATCATCGCCTAGTATTGCCTTGTTTAAAGATGGTAATTTAGTGCACATGATTGAGCGTCATCACATCGAAGGTCGCGCAGCTGAAGCCATTGCCGACAATATTAAAATGGCTTTCGACGAGTACTGCTAGACTCGAAAAAGAATAACTACCCAAGCCGCTTGTCTTTAGGATAAGCGGCTTTTTTTAGGCCTAATCTGCGCTAAGCTGGGTCAAGCCAAGATGAATATGAAATAGAATTATTGGATTATTCAATTGATAAAGAGTCTGAAGCCTAATTTTACGACGAACTCATCTTGATTAGCAAACATATCAAATAAAAAAGCCCGACCATAAATGGCCGGGCTTTAACAATTAGACTAAAACAAATCTATTTTAATACTACTTTTTGAGTAGCAGTAAGTCCTGATTGGTTAGAAACATTTACTAGGTAAACACCAGTAGTTAAATCACCAGCATTCCATTGTACGTTGTTTTCAACATTGCTGAAAGAAGCTACTACTGAACCAGTAAGGTTGTAGATGCGTACTTCGTGTTTTCCAGCAGGAACTTCAATATTGGTAATACCATTGCTTGGGTTAGGGTAAATATTTACGCTAGCGCTGAAGTCTTCTAATATGCCAATAGAAGCACAATCTTCCCAAGGGGCAGAAATAGTTTTTGGCTGATCATCTGGGCGTTGGTAAAAACGGTTGAAGTCACCAGTACCAGAAGGCTCTAAACAAGTATTGTTTGTTGCATTAATAAAACTTTCTTCAACTTGCGTTCCTGTTCCATCTTCGATCATGTATTTGAAGGCGATTTTTCCTGGGCAAATTTGATTTACCGTAGTTTCGAAAACACCTGGCTGAGTAGCGGAAGCAGTAAGCTCGATAGCACCTCCTTGCCACTGAGGGTCGGTAAAGTCACCAATTAAAAATACTTTAACGAAACTAGCAGGACCATTACTCATATCTACTTGGAAAGTAATGTCTGATGGGTTAGGCTGTGGAGGACAAGCACCTGAAGTAGCAACACCAAAACAACGGGCAGGAACTAAAGTGTCGCCAGTAAAGCTAACTACATTGTTTCCACCTGGTTCCCAAGTAGGGTTTCCACCTTTAATAATACGCGCTTTGTAAGTAAACTCTGGAGAAGGAACTCTAACGGTGATGTCATAAATCATATCTCCATCAGGGTCACTTAAAAAGTCACCACCGCCCCAGCCGTTGTACGGGCCAGCGAAGTCTACTGAATCAGTTGCTGGGTCGAAGTTACAAGAAGCTCCGCTCATATCAACTTGAATAGTAACGTTAAATGTATCGGGTATGAAACAAGGACCGCACTGTGCAAAGCAAGTAGGACCAAATACAGTATCACCAGCAATAATTAACTGACGGTTGTTGTTTACCGAGCATCCAGAAGGAACTCCTTCGTCTGTACCCCAAGCACCACCATTTAGGTACTTGAAATTCATAGTATCGTTAGTAGGAACATAAGCAATATGACGGTAGATGCTATCACCCAACACATCATATAACTGAGTAGTACCAGGAGACCATCCTTGGAAATCACCTGCTACGCTTACAATAGGATCAATAGAAGCTTCTAAGCCCATATCTAATACTAAAGAAACAGCAGAATGACCAGCAGGAGCGGCACCTCCAAATAAAACAGCAGCTAAGGTGTCGCTGCCATTTAAGCGAACCCAACGGTTACTGTTGCCATTGTCATAGCCTAAACCAGCACTTACTTGGCTAGCGGCAGGAACACCTTCGTCGTCGCCCCAAGCATTACCGTTAAGAAATTTGAATTGGTAAACTCCGTCAGGGATGTTTACCGTCACAGCGTAGATAGTAGAAGTACCAACCTGTGTTAAAGCGGTTGCGGCGGGATCCCAGTTGCCAGCAGCACCTGCAGCGGCCTGAAAATCACCTGCAATGTGTACACCATTGGCGCTAACTGTTTGGCCAGCCATATCTACCTGAAAGGTAAGATTACTCTGAGCCCACGCAGCACCACCGATCAGCATCGCCATCGCCAGTGTGTAGATTTTTTTCATGATAAAAAATTTAAATAGTGAATTAAGTAAGTGTAAATATTACATTTATTAGACAAATTAACGAAAAATATTACGGATATAGTAATATTGCCATAAGCTAAAACGTAATTTTTAATGTTTCAAAAGTACAACCTCATTCTCCTGACCCTTTTGGTCTTAGGCACAATTAAGGGCGCCAGCGCGCAAACCCAAGCATTTCCGCCACATTGGTTTAAAGGACTGCAAAACCAAGAGCTTGAAATCTTGCTCTATTCCCCTAATGGGTTTAAGTCTTTACCTACATGTAAAGCAGACAATATTGAGGCTGAGGCGAGCTTTGCCACTAACCACGATTACGTTTACCTTAAGGTGAACTTAGAAAATTTTGAAGGGAATAGCTTTAAAATTGATTGTGGTAAAACTAAGATCGAGTACCAACTTAAAGAGCCGAAAACAAAGCCAGCCGGACTTAATCCTAGCGATGCGATCTACCTAATTTCACCCGATCGATTCGTAAATGCCGATCCGAAAAATGATTATGTAAAAGGTATGAACGAGAAAAAATACGGGCGTGAATACCCCTTTGGTCGTCACGGTGGCGACTTAGCGGGGATCATCTCTAAACTCGATTATATTCAAGATTTGGGTTTCACCGCTACTTGGTCTTGTCCCTTGTTAACCAATAATGAGTTTAAAGAATCCTACCACGGCTATGCCATTACGGATCATTATAATATCGATCCTCGCTTTGGCTCCAATACTCTTTTTGCCACTTACGTAGATGCGTCTCATGCTAGAGGCATGAAAGTAATAATGGATGTGGTTTATAATCACTTTGGTTCGCAGCATTTACTGCATCTTAATCCCCCCGACAGCAATTTCTTTCATTTCGATATGAAGAAAATACGCAGCAACTTCCGCGCAGTAAACTTAATGGATCCGCATGTTTCGGCTGCTGATAAAAAGCAATTTAGCAATGGCTGGTTTGATGATCATATGCCCGATGTAAATCAGCAAGATCCGCACATGGCTGCCTTTTTAATTCAAAATTCACTGTGGTGGATATTAGAATATGGCTTGGATGCTTTTCGAATTGACACCTATGCTTATCCCGACCAGAAATTTATGGCCGAATTGGGTGCGCGCATTAAAGCAGAAGTGCCCAACTTTTTCCTCTTCGGGGAAATTTGGGTTCACATGCCCGAAATTCAAAGTTATTTCGCCGGCGATAATCGCTACAATCCTTATCACTCGCATTTAGATGCGGTAACTGATTTTCAGTTTAAGTATGCGGTAAAGGAAAGTGTTGATCAACACCAAGGATGGACCAGTGGAGTAGCCAAATTATACTACCGCTTGGCAGCAGATTATTTGTACAAAAACCCCGAAAACCTCGTAACCTTTGTCGACAATCACGATGAGGCGCGCATTTTTGGGGAACTGCACGAAGACCTTAGTAAACTGAAAGTTACCTTAGGTATTCTTTATACCATGAGGGGCATTCCCTCGACCTATTACGGGACTGAAATTTTAATGAAGGAAACCGAGAATCATGGGGTAATTCGCGAGGATTTTCCCGGAGGATTTGCGGGTGATTCACTGGATAAATTTACCGCCCAAGGCAGAACGGCTAGCGAGAATGAAGCCTTTGATTATATAAAAACACTACTAAACTGGCGCAAAAGCTCGGAGGCCATTACCGAGGGTTCTTTCACGCACTTTGTGCCGGCAGACGATGTTTATGTGTACGCACGCATCAGCGCAAGCGATACCGTTTTAGTTTTGGTAAACACCAACCAAAATGATAGCCGTATGGTAGACTTGAAACGTTTTGAGGAAGTTTGGCCGCAAGGCACGGAGGCTATAAATGTGCTTTCGCAAAATGCGTTTAGTGGCAATAGCATTGAACTGCCCAAAATGAGCATTAGCATTTTACAAAAGAAGAAATGAAATTGGTAACTTGAAGCCCCAAACTTTTTGACCAATTTCAATGAGACATCTTACCCTTTCTTTTTTACTGTTTTTTTCAGCTAGCTGTTTTGGTCAAAGCGAAAACTTGCTGTTGGAGAAAAAGCTAATTAGTGATTATACTAAATTCCCAGTTTACAAGCATTTAGTTGAAGAGGGACAGTGGAAAGACGCCTACCGTTATATTGATGATATTGAGCTTTATAGCATTACTTATTTGAGTGAAGGCCTAAAAGTAAAGGGTTTGCTGGTTAAGCCGAAAGGAAAAGAAAAGCTTCCCGCTATAATTTACAACCGCGGTGGTAATCGGGAGTTTGGTCAATTAGTGATATCTACAGGACTGCTAACTTTAAGAGAAATCGCCAAGGAAGGCTATGTTGTTATTGCCAGTCAGTACCGCGGCGTAGTAGGCGGTGAGGGGCAAGAGCAATTTGGCGGCGATGATATAAATGACGTCTTAGCCTTAATTGATGTTTTGGCTGAAATTGAAGAAGCGGATAGTGATAGAATAGGAATGCTCGGTTGGAGCAGAGGTGGTATGATGACCTATCTAGCTTTAGCGAAAAGCGATAAAATAAAAGCGGCCGCGGTAGGTGGAGCCGTTTCCGATTTGGAAGCGATGGTGCAAGATCGCCCCGAATTCGAAGAACATGTTTTAGGCGAATTGATTCCCCAGTATAAAGAGAATCGGGCAACCGAATTAGCCAGGCGTTCGGCTTTGCAATGGGTCGATCAATTAAATGCGAAAACCCCGATATTAATTTTACACGGTACAAGCGATTGGCGCGTAAAACCCGAGCAAAGTTTAAAAATGGCCATGGAGCTGAATCGCCTGCGTCGGCCTTATCGCCTTATCATGTTTGAAGGCGGCGATCATGGTATTTCTGAACATAGAGATGAGCGTACGGCTCAGGTTTTAAGTTGGTTTAATCGCTACTTGAAGAATGATGAAAAACTACCCGATATGGAGTTTCATGGGAAGTAGTATTGTTTGAAAGAAGATAGGAGGAAAGCCACTTTAAAAAGCTGAGTTTGGCCTAAAATTATAGCCTCATATTTTTATGAAAAGGAAAGGCTTTTCTAAACAGTCGAGTTTTACGACTTAGCATTCCGCTCAATCCTGTTGGCTTCGCCACTGCGAAGTTGAATTACTAGTTAAATGGTCTGTGGCCTTATTTTACTTGGAATTGACACTTAATAATCTAGTATTTTGGGTCAGTTTGCACCAATTGAGCGTGGCTCCTTCCAGTTGTTTTAATATTTTAAACCCCTTAGCTAACTAAAGTAAGAAGCAATAAATGCATTTTACTAGAACATTTTCTAGTAAAGGCGGTTTTCATGAGGGTGATTCAAAATTCGGGTAGCTTTAAAGGATTAATGAGGGAAAGTTTGGAGGGTTAAAAGGGTGAAAAAAAGTATGAAGCCCAATAAAGTTAATTGTAAGGATTTAAAATAGATGCGCATTAGAAATTATTTCCTCGCTTTGGCAGTTCTTCTTTCAGTTATGCTAAAAGCACAAAATTGTACAGTTTATAGTCTCCCTTATTCCGAGAACTTTGATGGTAACTCCTGGGTTCCTGGGTCAGGTTTTTTTAATTTCATAAATAGCGGCGATACGATTGATTCTTGCTGGTTTAGGCCCAGTAATACGATCATCAATAAATGGGGAAGCTTACAAACTAACTTTAATTTTTACACAGGACCAACGGTTGATGCAAGTGGTACCGGGAAATTTATTGGCTATGAATCCAATAGCGGTGGAGCAACATTAGGTATAATAAGGAGCCCTTCTATAGCAATAGTGAATGCCAATCAGCCTTATCTTTACTTTAAATATTACCTGCATGGTGCAGATATAGGAACATTGACAGTTTCTGCTCTATCCAAAAGAACAGGTGCCTTGGTCGTACTAAAAACAAAAACAGGGCAAAGACAAGCCAATAAAACAAGCCCTTGGTTGGAAGATTCGGTAAGTTTATTACAATTTTCTGGCGATACTATACAAGTTACCTTTGGGGCTTCAGCTTTGGGTTTCGCTAGTGATATGGCCATAGACGAAGTAGAGGTAAAAAACTTGGGGATTAATTGTGGAGCGCCCAGATTTTTAACGCAAACCGCCGCCGATAGTAGCTCAATGACCCTTACTTGGCTTTCAACAAATGTAAATTCGCAATCGAAATTACGTTGGTATAATGTGATTAATGGTCCTTCTTCCATTGTTGATATTCCAAACGTTTCTAGCCCTTATACGCTTACAGGTTTGCAGCCGGGTAATGATTATGTAATTCGAATTATTGATAGTTGTGGAAGTCAGTTGACTAACTCTATTGCTGGTACCTTTGCAACAGTCTGTGGCCCAGTATTACCAGATTTCACCTCTGTTAGTAGCTTTCTAGGGGTGAACTTTACATCTTTATCACAAAATGCTGATTCTATCATTTGGACTTTTGACACATTAGGAGTTAGTCAAAGTTTTAACCCTAATTATATCTTTCCCAAGGCGGGACTGTATTCAATCCAAATCAAGGTTTTCAATGAATGCGGGCAAGTAGATAGCTTGCTAAAGATTATTGAAGTTTGTGATACCTTAGAGGCAGACTTTAGTAGAGAATTCCGCAATGACAGCGTTGTTTACATCGCGAATCCTCAAAATAAAGCAAGCGCTTATTTTTGGGATTTAGATGATGGTTTTACAGGGTCGGGAGATACCATTAGTGTAAAGTACACCAATTTTAATGCGAAAACAGTAAGTTTATTGGCCATTAACAACTGTGGGGATTCAAGCTTTTTTTCTCAAAATTTTCCTTCTTGTCTTAGCCCTAAGGCAGATTGGACCTACACTATTTTAAATCCAATTAATGCTGGCTTACGCATCGGTTTTAACGCCAGTTTGTCGCGCAATGCCAATTCCTATATTTGGGATTTTGGTGATGGAAATAGTGATACTGGAATTGCACCAGTCCATATTTACAATGTGCCAAGCTTAAATTATGTCGTAACTCTTAAAGCTATCAATAGATGCGGTGAGCTTAGTGTTCGAACCTTTCCTCTCAATCAGTTAGCGCTTCAAGAGAGCAGATCCGCAGTAAACCTGGAGATTTTTCCAAACCCAAATGATGGTCTTGTGTTTTTTAATAAGCCAGCTGGTAAAAGCTGGCGTTGGACGCTTTACAATGTTCAGGGAAAAATAGAAGCACAAGGGAATTTAAACGAGTTAGCCGAGGGCTTCGTTTTACCATCGAATGTAAAGTCAGGGATGTATCAACTTTTGATTAATGATGCCAAAGGTTCCACAATACATAAAACAAGTTTAAGGGTTGATTAATAAGCTGATCTTGATGCAAAAAGCTGCTTTTTAGAAGACGCTTCTAAGTTTTTTTTTCAATTAAATTGAAATCTTGCATCTAGCCAATTTGCTGCAGTCCACCGCAGCTGAACGATACGGACTAGCCTTTTCATTTTAATGAAAATCTGAAACTATAATTTAAGGTCGATATCAGGTTAATAGATTTCCCTTTCCACAACTAGTTTTCCTTCCCGCTGAATTACAACCGAATCCCAACCGAATCCCCACTAATAAAAAAAGCGACTCCAGAAATATTCCCAGAGTCGCTTTTTTTTGGATAATCAAATACTATTAAGACTGACCTAAAGCGGCTTCTTGCTCGGCAATATGTTTGGCTTCGCCAAAAAGCGGTTCTTTAATGCGCAAGGTGAGAAGCGCTGCCAGTATGAATAAGACGCCACCAAAAGCTAAATAATAAATGGCATAGTCGTCGAATAAGGCATGTACAATGGGGCCACCAATTAAAGCATTGATGATTTGTGGGATCACAATAAAAAAATTGAAAATACCCATGTATACGCCCATTTTGGCGAGTGGAAGTTTGTCAATTAACAAGGCATAGGGCATGGTTAAAATACTGGCCCATGCCATACCCACGCCTATCATGGAATACAACATATATCCCGGGGTTTGAATGAATACCAAGGAAATCAAACCTAGTCCTCCAGCAATAAGTGAAATAATATGTACCAGTTTTCTACTAGTAAGTCGTGCCATATAAGAAAGTAGAAAAGCAAAAATTGTCGCGACAGCGTTATAAGTACCGAAGAGAACGCCTGTCCAATCACCACCTTTAGCATGTTGGCTGTCTATGTACTTGAAAGTATAGGCGGCTCTCACCTCTTGCTCAAACTGGAAATTACCATTGTTTAAAATGTATTCTAAAACACCTTCATTTCGCCAAACAAATTGGCTTTGGTCCTCTGCCGCTTTCTGGAAATCTCCTGGATTATCAAAAATAGCCCTTCGAGCAATGTCATCCAGCGATTTATCATCCCTAAATGTACCGTCAGCCAAATTAGATGCTTGGCTTGAGTTCACGAAATACATACCATTGCGCGGTTGACGCTTCTTAAAGTCTTCGATCATTTTAAGATGATCTTCGAGCTCATCAGGATCTACTGGTAGAGGCTCCTTCATTAAAGTTTCCAAAGCAAATTGATACGTGTCTTTATCTACTTCTACCTCGTAGGCATTTTGAGAAATAGCCACGGTGGTAAAAACCCACATAGAAAATAATGCAAACCAAGAGAAGAATTGAACTAAGCCTAGTCGTTTCATGCGCTTAGGCATTGCCCAAGCATCAGTCATTATTACACTGAAAGCTGAGCCTTTGTCTTTACTTTTAGAAGAGTCCTCTTCCACACCCTGATAGGCCGTAAACTCCTTCGGAGGGTACTCCCTAACAGTAGCAATGGTGTATAATATGGTGGCCATTAAAATTATAGCACCGATATAAAAAGACCAGACTACATTGGGAGTGACCGAACCTTGAGGGGCAAAATTTGCTACTCCAAACCAATTGTGCAGAATCCATGGAAGAAATGACCCTAAAATAGCCCCAAATCCAATTAAAATTGTTTGCACGCTAAATCCCAAAGTTCCCTGACTTTTAGGTAACATATCTCCCACGAGGGCGCGAAAAGGCTCCATGGAAATATTGAATGAAACATCCATTAGAGCTAAAAAGGCAATACCAATCCATAAAATGGCGGAGATGCCCATAAAGTCAGTGGCACTCATGCTTTCCCCCGCCACAATATTGGCATTGGGAAGAAAGATCAAGCCCAAACTGGCGAGAATCGCTCCTACCAAAAAGTAAGGTTTGCGTCGCCCGAGTTTCCCCCAGGTATTGTCGCCCATGTGCCCGATAATGGGTTGGACAATTAAACCAGTAAGTGGCGCTACAATCCAAAACCAACTAAGCTGATGCACATCAGCACCGAAATTGGCAAGAATTCTACTGGCATTACCATTCTGTAGACCAAAGCCCATTTGGATACCCATAAAACCCATGCTGAGGTTTATAATGGCCCGCATACTCAGTTTTGGCTTTTCCAAGGCGGCCTTTTGGGCCGTATCAAAGGATGGAGTGCTCATATACTTGGATTTGAATAATTAAGGAGCGCTCGTAATCAGCTTGAAGGAATGAGCAGGAACATCAATGTTAGCACTAGCTTCCGCTCCTGTCATATAGTCTTCATATTTCGTATCTCCCGTTAAGGGTGCAGTAGCCTGAAAATTTTGCTCAGCAAGGTTTACGTACACTAATAATTCGGCTCCCTCTTTCATGCGCTTAAAAGCATAAACACGATCGTTGCCAGTGTCTATTCTTTCAAAACCGCCTTGCTCGCTACCGTTAACCAAGCTTGGATGCTCTAATTTAAGATGGGTTAATTTGGTGTAAAACTCATACTGCGAAGTATCACTCCAATCAATATGTTCTTTTTCGAAAAAGGCTAATCTTTTGTTTAACCCCGCTTCTTGCCCGCTATAAATAAGCGGCATACTTTGCGGTAAGGTACTGGCTAATACGTGGAAATTCTGACCATTAGCGCCCATACGCTCACCCACGGTACCGTTCCAACTATTTTCATCGTGGTTGGTAATGAAGAACATACGGTAATCGTATTTGCTATAAAGCGAATCTTGCTTGCCCAGATAATAATCAATCTCATTAACCGACTTGTGTCCTTTCGCAATATCATTCATAAGGTGATGCAGTTCCCAGCCATAACTCATGTCAAAAGCTTTTGCATGAAACTCGGGACCTTCCGCTTCGGCTAGCATAAACATGGGCTTCAGCTCTTCTAAACGAACGCGGGCACTATCCCAAAAATCCATCGGTACCATCATGGCCATATCGCAACGGAAACCGTCAATATCTGCTTCGCGCACCCAGAAGATCATATCGTCTTCCATAGCTTTACGCATATCGTAATTATTGTAGTTGAGGTCGGCTACATCGCTCCAATCTTCAACGGGGGCAATAATTTCCCCCTGATCATTTTGAGAATACCAATCGCGATGGCTATTTATCCATGTATGATCCCAGGAAGTATGGTTGGCCACCCAGTCTAAAATTACTTTCATATCGCGTTTATGCGCTTCAGCAACAAGGTTTTTAAAATCCTCTAAAGTGCCAAATTCGGGATTGGTAGAAGCGTAATCGGCAATGGAGTAATAGCTACCCAAACTTCCTTTGCGCTTTTCTTTACCGATAGGTTGAATAGGCATAATCCACAAAATTTTCACGCCCATCTGCTGCAAGCGATCTAAATGTTGGCTAAAGGCATTAAAGGTGCCTTCGGGCGTGTACTGGCGGATATTTACTTCGTAAATAGAGGCTTGTTTGCTCCAAGCGGGCGTGTTCTTCGTCATAAGAGTTGTCGGTTCTACAATTTTATTTTCTTCTGTTTTAGCAGTTTCTGCTGGGTTGTTGCAGGCAATTAAGCTCGCGGCAAAACCAAGGGCTAAAAGCTTTTTCATAGTAGTAGTGTAAATAGTAGGTGTAAATTTAATTGGCATAAATATGAAAACTTAAGCCAGGAACGGGTTCCAAGCCAAGGTATTCCATATCCGATTGAGTTGTTTTGGTATGTTGATTGAGTCTTTTAAGATTAGCTATTTCAAAAGGAAGTTTAACCTCGCTGCTTTGGCTACTCGTGTTTAAGATGCTCACAAGAGTCTTCCCTAAATAGTCACGCTTAATGATGATTAAACTGCCATCTATAAAAAGTTCTGCACTGCCGTAGATGAGGGCTAATTCGCTAGAGCGCAATTTATTAAGCTCTTGTACTTTGGTATACAATTCCTTCTCATTGGCATCCCAATTTTCAAAATACATCATGCGGCGGTTATCGGGGTCATTGGCGCCCGGCAGACCAATTTCGTCGCCGTAGTAGGTACAAGGAATACCAGGAATACTATTATTAAAAGCGTGTAAGAGTGCCAAACGTTGATAAGCTTGTTTATTGGCCTTCGGGATTTCGCGATCCCAACCTGCTTGTTTAGCGTCTTCATCAAATTTCACATCACCGCTGGCATAAGAGATAAAGCGCGCCCGATCTTGATTACCCGTTATATTTCCCATTAAATGGTGATAGCCATAAGTGGCCAAACCGGCTTCGAAAACATCTTTTAAGTGTTGGAGATTTTCGCCTGTAGCGAAGGCGGAAACAGCGGCATCGTATAAATTGAAATCGAACTGGGCATCGAGCATTCCCGTAGAAATGTAGCTATTAATTAAGCCGGGACTGCCGTAGGTTTCGCCAATTTGGTAGAAAGGCTCGCTGCGCAAGGCACGAATCTTTTTGGTAAGGGTACGCCAGTAAATTTCATCAATATGTTTGGTCGCATCATGGCGGAAGCCATCTAAGTCATAATTCTTTACCCAAAAAAGAGCCGAGTCTACCATGGGGTCTACAATTTCTTGGCGACGTAAATCGAGGGTGGGCAGGTGATCATCAAACCAAGTGGTAAGACGGTATTCGTCCCACTTCTCGGTGTTTTTAGTGCCATCGGGTAAATATAAATTCGTAGCCCAATCTTTATTGTTTTGGTAAATTGGGTGATTGATATGCACGTGATTGGCTACATAATCGAGAATAACGTTTAAGTCATCGGCATGGGCATCATCGATAATTTGCGTGAAGTCGGCACTCTTTCCAAAGCGATAGTCTACCCGAATATTACTAATGGGCCAATAGCCGTGGTAACCCGAAAATTTAGTAGTCACTTTACCCTTATTCCACAGACCCCAAGCATCGTCGGGGTTTTGGGTAATGGGCGAAAGCCAAATGCTGTTAATGCCTAAATTTTGAAAATAGTTATCCTTAATTTTTTGATCTACCCCCGCTAAATCGCCGCCGTAATAATTGGCTTTGGGATGAATCATAGAATCATGGACTGGCATAGTGTTGCTGCTATCGCCATCTTTAAAGCGATCCACCATTAAAAAGTAGAGGCGGGCATTATGCCAATCGCTACGATCTAGTTGCTCTGCGGAAGAAACCGCTTCGCCATATTCCAGCGGAATAATTTGATCGCGGCCTTTACTTTCGCCCAAGTAACTGTAAATGCGGATATAACTGCGTTTTATTTTTTTAGCTTCTTCAGGAATTTGACTAATGCAACTGCTCGGGTAACTGCGTTTGCAGGGAGAAGCGAGTACTTGATTATTCCACATCACAATAAGATGCGGTTCGGCGGGAGCTATTCTTCGTACAGAAACCACTTGTCGGTCAAGGCTTACTGCGAAGTCGCCTGGTTTTATGCTATCGCCTTCTACCAATAAAATATTATTAAAACTACCCATGCCATTGCTCACCTTGTTGGGGTTGGCAGGGTCTACCATTTCTTGGCCATCTAAGTATAACTTATACTCATAACGCCCCGGTTCTAAAAGATAGGTACCGTTATAAAATTTACCTTTTTCTTTCAGCGGTTCCGACCCGCGGTTCCAGTTATTGAAAGCGCCAATTAAGCGCAGTTCTTTCTTCTTGCCAATGGCTTTGCGGGGAATTTTTATTTCTACCGCTTGCGCAGATGGCTTAACCAATACTAGATTTTCGGTTTTACCCTGATGATTGAAGCTAAGGCTAGACATTTTCTCTTTCAGCCGGCCCACCAAAACGAGCTCTTGCGGATTGGTACTGATATTTTGCAGTCCCTCGGGTAAGGAAAGCGAGGATATTTCTTCATCAATCACATAATCGCTTAAAAGTATGCGAGTAGTGTCTTGGCCTAATTGAACGGGGGTATAAAGCCCATGTAAAGCTACTTGTGCTTGGGCGCTCAATAGGCAGAGACAAAGAAGGAGGAGTAGGTGGCCTTTTCTCATATTCTGCGGAAATTTAGCAAATATAATCATATGTGTAAATAGTACACTTATTTAATTAGTGGGTAAGGTATTAATATAAATGTAGCCGCTTCTTGTTAAGGACTTTGGCATTTTGACCAATTTTAAAACTCATTTTGATTTTAAAAAAAATGGGACATCGAGCTTAGGTTTGTAGTTAGAATTAGCATATTCTTAAATATTGAAAATCAAACTATTATCAGTGGTAGATCCTTTTTACAATGTGATCATTGAGATGCTTACTATAGAAAGGCAAATTGCGCGTTTTTTTCTTAGTGCCTGGTAAGATAAAAAAAGGGCCGTCATAAAATGACGACCTCTTAATTTTCAAAAGTAGTTTCTGCTATTATTTAACTATCCATTTCAAGGTCTTTTCGTTTGTATTTATTCTCACTTTTACCGTGTAGTAACCCGCGGGCAAGTTAAGGGCTAATTCCTTTTCTGTTACTCCTTTCGCTATGGTGCCTCGTGCGACCAATTTTCCATCAATTGCATACACCGCATAAGTGCCACTTTGCGTTGGTTCTGCGAAGACTAAATTGGTGCTTCCATTACTTGGATTAGGTGCCAGTAAAGCTTCAAAGCGGGTTTCTCTATTAAGCTCTACCTCCACACCTCCAAAATTGGGTATATACCGTTCCTTTTTTGCTAATAGATTAGTTCGGCAACTTTCCAGATTATAGGCAAAATTGTCTGGTGATAACTCTTCTAAGATCAACGCGTTTTCGGCATCACAAACGCATTGCCAATAGCTGGACTGGGCCATTTCGCGGGAGGTGCTCCATAGCTCATGGCTATCTAAAATCGCTAAAGCTTCATTATAATGCTCACCCATGCGGTAAGCGTGTGCCTTTGAAATGTTATAATAGAACTCCAAGTCCTCGGTTACCCCTACATTAGGCACTTCGTTCACTAACCTATGGTTGGTTTCATCTATAAAAAAGCTAAGGTATTCACTCTGCTCACCGGCCGGGTTTGCCCGGTTCAATTCAATGAGGCCATTGCGGTAAGCATTAGAAAGAGCTGTTAAGTAATACTGGTAGGCATCTCTAAGTATAAGCACATCTAAATCGGTCATGGTATACCCGTGGCAATCTTCCATTCCGGGGTAACAATAGCCGTTATCGCTTACGTACTCCAGTATTTCTTTTAAATAATCAATGGTAGTTAAATCACCATCATCTAAATGACTTGCCGCCACTAGTACAGCGCTATCCAGTGGTAAAGTGCCCAAACCGCTAATGGGTAGGGTAAAGCTTGTTTTAAAGCAGCAATCGGTAATACCCGGCAGTGAAGGTCCTGCGCTTTGGCAGGGGGTAATAGCCAGGCTAGGCGGCCCCCAATTGTGCAGTCCCACTTGTTGTTGGTTAAGGCTAAGGTCAACGGGTACCATAGTGCCGCCAACAGTAGGCAGATTATTGTTTTTAACATTTAACTCGTAGCCTGTGGTAGTGCTATTATAATGCAAGTAATTAGTAGCGTTACCCGAAAAGGTGCCTACCATATAGCGGTACCAGCCGCTTAAGGAATTATAACCATTTACAAACCGCAGACGGTCTAATTCAAAAAAGTACATATCCAGGCGGTTTCCGCTAAAACTGTTATTGTGGCCCTGGGGTTTTCCCATTAAAATTTCCCCCTCCTCGGCCTGTATGGCTACATCATTGTTTTGCCAACTATTACACCAGGCCTGTAATACGGTACCCTCCGTAAATGCGCCTTTATCTGAATTATCTATGTTAGAACCTGAAACTTTTAAAATGGAGCCGTGCTGCCCTACTACCGCAATGGCCTTACCAATGTTATCCAGAAAATCTGAATTTTTTACCCAGGAAACACCATCTATATTTTCGGCCGTCAGTCCTGTTAGGTTATCATGTAAATCCCCATTGGTTAGGTTAAAGTTCTTACCAATAAACTTTAGCCCAATGGTATTATGATCAAACTCACTATTGGAAATTGACAGGGGGTGACCGTAAGTGAGCAGGTTGCCGCGCAAAGCTTCAACCGAATAAGAAAAGCGGCTTTGGTTTATACTAACATACTTTTGCCCATACAGCCTTAAACCGGTGGCTGGCCGCAGTGAGTCTATACTAGTAAAATGGCTGCCGGTACTGCTTAAACTGCTGTGGATGCCAAAAAATACACTTTCGGCAATTTCCACCCGGCAGTTGGTAAAAATGAGGCTGTCCAGGTTCTTATAAATAGGGGTGTTCATGGCTACTTCGACCCGTTTATCATTCATGCCGGTGCCGGTAAAATGCATTTGCGCATTAGCTTCATAGTTTAACAGGGTCGGCCAGTCTGCCGGGGTGAGCCCGGTTTGGTTAAACCTCACGAACCCCGGACCAGTAGGGGAAAAAACTGCGTTTTCTTTTATGGTAAGCTTGCCTTGCAGTTCTAAAACTGCATTAGTGCCAGCAAGGTTTATTATTGCCCCAGGGTGAATTATTAGCTCAGCCCCACTTTCAATTAATAGCCGGGAATTTTGATACACGGTTAATGTGCCCCCTGCTTCTATTTCCAATACTCCTAAATCTTTAAAGAGCATATTGGCAAAGTTATTACTGGGGGTATTGTTATCACCAATAATAAATTCTCCACCATTTTTCACTAATACATGTGAACCGCAGGCATCATTGGTCCTGCCTTCAAAATAGCTTCCTGCCTGAGTGTATGAGGTCCCTACTCCATAATATAGGGGGCGATAACCGTTAATGTACAAATTACCCCCACTATAGATAGTGGCGCTGGTAAGTATCTGTCGTGCTTCCTCCCCAAGATTATACGTGCCATTGCTCACTTTTAATTCTGCCCCTTGAGTTTGCCCCTGTGCCTTGGGGTCATTTTGGCGCAGTTCACTTATCATAAAGCCTATGTTTCCTGGTGTTAACTGAACGTGATATTGCGGAGCTGGTGGGTCTGATTGGGGTATATATACCTTATCAAAAGGTGAATAATAGGATGGGGCTTCAGGTAAATTGAATAAGTTGTCAAACAGTCCTATGCTATCCGGAAGTACCAAGCCACTAATTGTAGGTACAAAACTATGATTGGCGGCATTAGGCCCGTGCTTGGTTTTACCTACATGTAATATACCAAATAACCAGCTAGGGGCACCATCAGCAATGCTTTTCATGGTGTTGGACATACCTCCTGGGGAATTATCATAAGGTAGCGTAGGGCGGTTAAAGTATTTGTTGTTTTGTAAGCTATTGTTGTTATCATTAATAATTGCAGTATTTAACCCACTGAATATCATTGAGTTGACACCCTGAGCTACGGGTAATAAAGGCCATACAATAGGAGCGCATAAAGGACATGCCGCTGAAATTACCGCTGCTGTGCCCGGTAATAGCGTGGCACAAACATATTTATGCCCTGCCGTAAAGCCCCAGAGTAACCCATAGTTGAATAAGGTGTTTCCTAAAGGTTTGGTACGAAGCATTACAGCCCCGCTAGGCTGGGTGGGGCTATTAGGAGTGGCGTAAGCTATTTGCTGGAAAATGGTTAAGCCTGAAAGGCCGGAAGGAAAACAGGGAATAAAGGAGGAAGGTACTAACCAGTCCTGTTCCCATTTAAGGAGCACATCACCTGGACCATAATTAAGGCCGATACCATCACCCCGACCGTTCACCACAGCTATATTGTAGGTGTTCTGAGGAAAGCCTAGAGAGTCCAGTTCAGCTACAAAATTATCGCGAATAGTCTGGGGCCCCTCTAAATGATAGATCACCATTTGTCGGGCCGCTTCAGATTTCAACACATAATTAAAATTATACTTTGCATCATCGCTCATATAGTTTTTCCAAGCCTCTCTTACGAAGCTTTGTACGCTAAGAGGTATGTTGGCTCCTTTCTGGGGAGAATCGGCAATAACCATCATTCTTGTCTGGTGGCAACAACCATCCGCTTCCATTTTGGCTAAGGCGTACCGAGCTATTAGGCCCCCCATGCTGGCACCCATCACCACTATTTCTTCATCGGTAGTTTTTTGATCATTAACCCATTGAATCACCTTAATTAGCATATTGGCATTTTTCTGAATACGCTCCCGGTTGGTTTTATAATCAATAAAGACAATGTCATAGCCCGCAGCGGTAAGACTATCCAGCATAACAGGAAACTGATCCATCCACGAAAAAACCTGCTGGTAATCAGAGTTGTAAAACTTACCTGTAGAAATGCCATTCCAGTTGATAGAGCCATAGCCTTTAAATAAGCTACGATAGCGGTTCTGATCAGGGTTTGAATCATCAATATCAGTTCCGTAGTTAGAATCAAAACCTTCTACTAGTATTATTGGCTTTCGAAGTACACGTATATTTTCATCATGATATTTAATGCTGATTATTCCGTTACCAGTGCCATAGCCGTTATCAGATATTTGGCAGCTGGTATTTGTGGGTAGGTTTGAGAATATTATCTGATCGTGTGGGTCAGGAGCCTTCTCAATAAGGTTGAGTTTGAAACGAGCTTCATAAGGTGCATCACCTTCATTATAATCAAGCCTTACTTTAACGGTTACTACTCCATGCAGCGGGTAACTTGCAGTTATGGGCGTTCCAGTGCTCAGTTTTTGCCAGCCACTACCGTTGCCCAGGTTTATATGCATGCTGCTGGGCGGAGGACGGTTAGTTACAAAAAGATTGTTTGGCAGTTTAAAAGTGAGAGGGGTGTTTAAGTCGTAAGGCACTACACCTACTGAAGTAAAAGCTGTGGTAGTGTAATGTACTGGAAAGGCCAAGGTTGCCAGGCTATCTGCATTTTGATAAATAACGGTATCGACTATTCCAACTACCTGCCCCTGGTTATCATAAATAGTATCTTGTATATGCAAGCTATCCACCGCGTTGTACAAATAGCTGGTGTTTGTATCTATAGTAACCCAGCCATCTTTTATCGCCTGCGGATGCATATGCTGGTAAAGAATGCTCGTTACTGCAAGTGGTATATTACCATTGGCTTCTATTTGGCGCATTTCCTGATTTATGTTGCTCCCATTGGGTATGATCTTAGGATGGTAAGACGCTATAAGTAAATCACGCAACAGGTTTTTACCGATGGAAAAGCTACTTAGTGAATCAGTAGCCGGAAGGCCTTGATAGTTTTTTGGGTGGGCATGGTAAATACTATCGCCCAGACCCGATAGCGGGAAGCGATCGTACAATGTACCGGTGGTAATATAGTTGCTATCTAAAAACTGGTAACGAGCCTTAATGCTATCCAGTTGTGGATTATAGCCCTGCCCATGGATGCCGTATATTAGGCACAGCAAAGCTGCCAAAAAAGAAATACTTTTGGTTTTCATTTGAATTGGTTTTTTGATGTATTTTAAACTGAAAAACTGATGAAAAAGGCCCCACCTGTTGCCGCAGGTGGGGTTTTACTATGTGGTGGTGCGCGGTTCTGGCTAAAAGGGTGTGACATTAGTATAGAATTTCATAAAAGGTTGTATCATTTCCCAAGAGGTAGATGGTGTCTGAATAGTTAGTCACCAAGTCGTTCTTTTCCACAGCCCATTTTAAAGCCCTATTTGTATTTCCCCAAACCTTATAGATTTCAAATACATCCACAGCTTCTCCAGTGAAAGTTACTGGGGAATTCCCGGGCATTAAGGATATCCTGTCTAAATGATTATGGGGATTAACATTTTTTATATGTAGCCTCAGCCACGCCTGAGGTTGTAGGGTAAAACTAATCTCATTGTGTTCTCCTTTATTTACTGGTTTATAGCCTGGCAAGTGTGAGTATTCCGGCCAACGGCCATCACTGAATATTCCATAACTGCCGTCCCCTTCAAAATCAAAATGATAATAGCCGTCTGGGCCTGTAACAAAAACTGCCTGGCTGCTATTGGCACTACCCCCACCGGCCATGCCTAAAGCGCCTCCGCCCATATCTACCAGTTTTACAGGAATGTCTTCCAGAGGCTTTTGAGTATCTTTTTCGTACACGTAGCCGCTTACCGTGGTTTTAGGAGTTCCTCCAGGGCCATCTTTACCACAGGAGACTATAAGCTGGATAAAGGCAATCACATAAAGTAGTTTTTTTGGTTTCATGTCGTTTCAATTAATAATGGATACTAAATTCCGTGGTGTCGAATCCAGATATATAGACCGAAGAATCTCTTATTTCTAAAGGGGTGTTTTCACGGTGTACTGACCAGTAAACTTTGAAATTTGTATTTCCAGCAAAACTTTCGATAAATGAAGTTTTCACCGTTGGACCATAAAATTCCCTTTCTTTTCCTTCAGGTAGTTTGATAATTATTCGGTCTAAATAATTATTTGGGTTTACATTCTCCACCGATATGCTGAGCCAAGCTTTAGGCTGCAGGGTAAAGCTGATTTCATTGTGTTCGCCTTTATAAACCGATTTATAGCCAGGCAAAGGATAGTAGTCAGGCCAGCGACCATCGGTAAATATGCCATAGCTGCCGTCCCCCTCCAATTCAAAGTGGTAGTAACCGTCAGAGCCAGTAATAAATAAGGCTTGGCTGCTATTAGCACCTCCTCCACCGGCCAAGCCTAAAGCGCCACCGCCCATATCTACTAGTTTTACAGGAATGCCTTCCAGAGGCTTTTGAGTGTCCTTTTCATACACGTAGCCGCTTACGGAAGTCTGAGGGGTTTCACCAGGGCCATCTTTACCACAGGAGGTAAAAAAAATCAAAGCCATGATCGGCAGCATTTTTAAAGTTTTCATAGTGTCTAATTATTTGATAAATCTAGCATTACCTTGTATAAATTTAGGATTGCTAAACGTTTATTTATTGAGTATCAATCAGTTTTTGATTATGATGTGCTCCTAAGGTGAGGCAGACTATAAGTTATAAGCTCAGGTTCTGCATTAAACCCAGACTCATAACTAATCCCGAATGTTTTAAGTCCTAATGGCGATGGGCAAAACGATGTTTGGTGTTTTGAGAACTGGGCAGGCTTTGAAAATTGTTTCGCCATTGAAATTGCTAACCGCTGGGGGCAGAGCGTTTTTAACAGCAGCGATCCGAATACCTGTTGGGCACCCAAGCACGAAGATGGTGGCGTTTATTATTACACCTTGCGGCTAGGCAATACTCAAAAGAAAGGATTTATTACTTTGTTTTAACCTAAGCTCGATGTAAAATTAGGCCTCAGGCCTCCTATAAATAGCGAGTTTTAAGCCGAAGCGGTGAAACAATAGCGGGTCATTGTGAGAGAAGATTTTTAGGTTTTAAAACCAAGAAGATTTAATGACTGCCACCCCGGAAAAAGCATACGAAGTCTAATTTTCTATCTATCGAAATATTTATTAGTAGGTTTTCTGGCCTCAATTACGAAGCTTCAAAATAAAAGCTTTTGCCCTAGCGAATTGGGAAGCGACCAAAGGAAGCTCGCCCACTGA